>Ga0196958_10000020_pt1 | contig 89866 bp, 74 predicted proteins | sample S1v_10metaG_FD_148654 | JGI IMG/M metagenome (GOLD analysis project Ga0196958, IMG submission 148654) | Soil microbial communities from Anza Borrego desert, Southern California, United States - S1+v_10 | ecosystem: Environmental > Terrestrial > Soil > Desert | place: USA: California | collected... | reverse complement strand
CGCCGTGCAGCAGTGGTCCCCACAGTTCCCAGACGGAGAAGTCGAAGGCGTAGCTGTGGAACAGGGTCCACACGTCGTCCTCGCCGAAGCCGAACCAGTGGTCGGTGGCGGAGAACAGCCGCACGACATTGCCGTGCGGGACGACCACGCCCTTGGGCTTGCCCGTCGACCCGGACGTGTAAATCACGTACGCGGCGTTGTCGGCCCTCAACGGCACGTCGGGAGCGGTGGCCGGGTAGGGGGACAGGTCCGGCAACCCGTCGAGCACGGCGACGGGTTCGGCGTCGGCGATGGTGCCCGCGATGCGGTCGGCCGGGTAGGACGGGTCGATCGGCAGGTAGGCCGCGCCCGACTTCAGCACGCCCAGCACCGCCACCACCAGGTCGACCGAGCGCGGGAAGCACAGCGCCACCAGGCGTTCCGGTCCCGCGCCCAGGCCGATCAGGTGGTGCGCCAACCGGTTGGCCCGCTCGTCCAGCTCCCGGTAGGTCAGCCGGTCGTCGGCCAGCGACACCGCGGTGTTGCCCGGGGTGCGGGCGGCCTGGGCGGCGAACAGGGCGGTGACGGTGGTGGCGGGGGCGCCGGCCCCGGTCGGGTTCCAGTCCACCAGCACGCGGCGGCGCTCGTCCTCCGACAGCCACGGCACCCGCGCCAGCGGCCGGTCGGGGTCGGCGGTCAGCCCCACCAGCAGGGCCTTGAGCCGCTCACCGAGCCGGTCGACGGTCGCGGCGTCGAACATCGCGGGCTCGTAGCCCAGCAGCACGCCCAGCCGCCGCGCCGGGTAGACCGTGGCGCTGAGCGGGAAGCTGGTCGTCTCGACCGCCTCCAGCTCGCGCAGGCCCATCCCGTCGGCGAGGTCGGCCGGGTAGTTCTCGAAGACCACGGTGCTGTCGAACAGGGCGGTGCCGCCCGGCACCCCGCTCCACGCCTGCAACCGGGTCAGCGGCACGTGCTCGAACCGCCGGGACTCCGCCTGCGCCGCCTGGAGGTCGCGCAGCCACTCGGCGACCGGCCGGGCCCCGTCGACCCGCACCCGCACCGGCAGGGTGTTGATGAAGATGCCGGTGATCGCGTCCACGCCCGGCAGGTCGGTGGGGCGGCCGGACACCGTCGCGCCGAAGCAGACGTCCCGCTGCCCGGACGAGCGGGCCAGCAGCAGCGCCCACGCGCCCTGCACGACCGCGCTGGGCGTCACCCGGTGCTCGCGCGCGAACTCGTAGAGCCGCTCCGACTCCGCCTCGGTCAGCTCGACGGAGTGCCGGGCGGAGGTGGTGGCGGGCCCCATGGCGGGCCGGTCGGCGGGCAGCGGCGTCGGCGCGTCGAACGAGCCGAGCACCTGCCGCCAGTGCCGCTCGGCGGCCTCGTCGTCCTGCTCGGCCAGCCACGCCACGTAGTCCCGGAACGGCGGTCGCTCGGCCGGTTCGCCCAGCACGTCGGACAGCACCTGGAACACGCTCCAGCCGTCCAGCAGGACGTGGTGGAAGGTCCACAGCACCCGCACGGTCCCCGGCGCCAGCCGGATGATCGCGACCCGCATCAGCGGCGGCGTCGCGAGGTCCAGGCCCACCGACCGGTCGGCGGCCAGCAGCGCCGCGAGCCGGTCGGCCCGCGCCGCCTCGTCCAGGTCGCTCCAGTCCAGGAAGGTGAACGGCACCTCGGCGTGCGCGTGCACCACCTGCAGCGGCTCGGGGACGTCCTCCCACAGCACCGAGCTGCGCAGCACGGGCGTGCGGTCCACCACCCGCTGCCAGGACCGGGCGAACGCCTCGGAGTCGGGCACCCCGTCGACGACGAACGTGGTCTGCTGGAAGTACGCGCCCTGCTCGCCCAGGCCGTGGAACACCATGCCCGCCTGCATCGGCGTCAGCGGGTAGGCGTCCTCCCCGGTGATCCGGTCCACCTGCTGCTGGGTCAGCCGCGCCAGCGGGAAGTCCGACGGGGTGCGCCCGCCCGCGCCGGGCTCGGCGCAGTGGGCGAGGATCGCGCGCAGCGCCGCGGTGAACCGCTCGGCGAGCTCCGCGATCGTCGCCGCGTCGTGGTTGGCGTCGCTGTAGTACCAGGTGAACTCCAGCCGGTCGCCCTGCACCCGGCCCACGACGTCGAGCAGGTGCGGGCGCGGCATGTCCGGGTCGGCGGCGAGGTCGAGGTCGCGCTGGTCGCCGGTGAACCGGCCCAGGTAGTTGAAGCTCACCTGCGGGTCGCACGCCGGGCCGCCCGCGAAGTGGCGCAGCGCGCCGTAGCCGATGCCCCGGCCGGGCACCGCGCGCAGCTGCTCCTTCACCGACTTCAGCGCCTCGCCCCACGGGCGCGGCACGTGCAGCGACACCGGGAAGACCGTGGTGAACCAGCCGACCGTGCGGGACAGGTCGACGTCGTCGAACAGCTCCTCGCGGCCGTGGCCCTCCAGGGCGAGCAGCACCCGGTCCCGGCCGGTCCAGTCGGCCAGCACGCGGCCCAGCGCGGTCAGCAGCACGTCGTTGACCTGCGTCCGGTACACCTCCGGCACGTCGCGCAGCAGCGCCGCGGTCTCGTCCCCGGTCAGCCGCGCGGTCACCTCGCGCCCGGTGGCGTAGGTGTTGGGCCCCTCGCGGTCGGTCGGGATGCCCGCGCCGGACACCGCCCGCCAGTGGGGCAGCTCGGCGTCGAAGCCGCCGGCGGCGGTGTGCTCGCGCAGCCGCCGCGCCCAGTCGCGGAACGACGTCGTCCTGCGCCCGAGGCGGACCGGGAGGCCGGCGGCGGCCTGCCGGTAGGCGGTCATCAGGTCCTCGGCCAGGATGCGCCACGACACGCCGTCCACCACGAGGTGGTGCGCGACCAGCCGGACCGAGCGCGCGTCGAGCACCTCGGCCCGCAGCAGCGGGGCGCCGTGCCCGACGGGCTCGTTGACCTGCCGGTCGGCCTCGAACCTCATGCGCAGCGCGTCGTGGTGCTCCACCAGCGCGGCCACCGCCGCCCGCAGCGCGTCCTCGGCCAGGTCGTCGTCGAAGTCGACCACGAGGGACTGCTCGAACAGCGTCGAGCCGGTGCCGAGGAACCAGCGCTGGATCGGGGTCAGCGGCGCCTCCCCGGTCACCGCGCCCTGGTCGGTGTCCGGCGGCAGGTCGCGCGTGACGTGCGGGGCCAGCGCGGCGATCGTCTGGTGGGCGAACACGTCGCGCGAGGTCAGCACCAGCCCGGCCTGGCGGGCGCGGGTCACCACCTGGATGCTCAGGATCGAGTCGCCGCCCAGCGCGAAGAAGTTGTCCCGCACGCCGACCCGCGCCGCGCCCAGCACCTCGGCGAACACCTGCGCCAGCACGGCCTCCACGGGCGTGCGCGGCGCGACGTAGACACGGGGCTCCTCCGGCGGCGGGGGCAGGTCGTCGCGGTCGAGCCGGTCGAGCCCGACGAAGGTCGTCGGCACGCTGTGCGGGGGCAGCACCTGCCCCAGGAACCCCTCCAGCGCCGCGGGGCTGACCGGCGGCGTCACGTAGGCCACCAGCCTGCGGTCGACGGCCACCACCGCGGCGTCGGCGACCTCGTGGTGGCGCCGCAGCGCCTCCTCCACGGCCGCCGGGTCGACCCGCGAACCCCGGATGCGCACCGCGTCGTCGGGCGGGAAGTCCAGCTCCACCAACCCGCGCAGCGGGCGGTCGGGGTCCTCGACCACGTCGTGCAGCAGCGCTTCGAGGTCGGCGGCCAGCGCCTCCGCGGTCGCGGCGTCGAACAGGTCGGTGTTGTACTCCACGGTCAGCGCCAGGGAGTCCTCCCGCGGCCAGAACTCCACCACGAGGTCGAACCGGGCGTGCGGGCGCGGCAGGTCGTGCTCGACCGCCGCCAGCCCGCCGAAGTCGGGCCGCCGCAGCAGCGGCTGGTGCAGCGCCACCACGGCCTGCACCAGCGGCGTGCGGCTCGGGTCGGGGTCGGGGCCCAGCTCGGCCACCAGCCGGTCGAACGGCACGTCGTCGTGGGCGAACGCGCCCAGCACGGTGTCGCGGACGTGGTCCAGGAAACCGGTGAACGGCAGCTCCGGGTCGACCCAGGAGCGCAGCACCAGCGTGCGCACGAAGAACCCGACCGCCCGGTCCAGGTCCGCGTGGTCGCGGCCGGAGGTGACGGTGCCCAGCGCGACGTCCCGCTGCCGGCTGCGCGCCGACAGCAGCACCTGCACGGCGGCGGTGAGCGTCATGAACAGGGTGGCGTCGTGCGCGCGGCCGACGCCGGTCAGGCGCTGCACCAGGTCGGGGCGCAGCTGCCGCCGCAGCACCGCGCCGGAGGTCGTGCGCAGCGCGGGCCGCGGCCGGTCGGTGGGCAGGTCCAGCGCCTCGACCCCGGCCAGCCGGTCGCGCCAGTAGGCGACGTCGCCCTGCGGGCGCTGCCCGTCCCACACCGCGAAGTCCGGGTACTGGGCGGTGGGCGCGGGCGGCTCGACCCCGGCGTAGAGGTCGGCCAGCTCGTCCAGCAGCACGCCCACCGACCAGCCGTCGGTGACGATGTGGTGCTGCACGAGCACGAGGACGTGGTCGTCGGGCCCCAGGGGCTGGAGCACCGCCCGGGTGAGCGGCCCGCGCCGCAGGTCGAACGGCACCGCCAGCTCGCTCTCGTCGCCGGTGGTCAGCGGGATCGAGCCGTGCTCGGCGACCACCTGGACCGGCTGCCCGGCCACGACGTCGAACGTGGTGCGCAGGGCGTCGTGCCGCCGCGCCAGGGCGTCCAGCGCCCGGCGCAGCCGCGGCACGTCCAGCGGGCCGGTCAGCCGCAGCGCCGCGGCCGTGTTCTGCTCGGCGGTGCCGTCCAGGGAGAACAGCCGGCGCTGCGCCGGGGACAGCGGCAGCGGCCGGTCGCGCGGCGCGCGGGGGATCGGGGCGCGCGCGGGCAGCGCCTCGGCCAGCTCGGCGACCGTGCGGTGGGCGAACATCGCCCGCACCGGCAGCCCGCCCAGGCGGCCCAGCGCCCGCACGGCCAGGATGGAGTCGCCGCCCAGCGCGAAGAAGTCGTCGTGCGCGCCGACGCGCGCGACGCCGAGGACCTCCTCCCAGACCCGCGCGACCCGGCGCTCGTCGTCCGTGCGGGGCGCGACGAAGCCCTCCGGCACGTCGCCGACCACCGGCGCGGGCAGCGCGGCGCGGTCGAGCTTGCCGTTGGGGCTCAACGGGAGCGCGTCCAGCTCCACGAACGCCGCCGGCACCAGGTAGTCGGGCAGCGCCGCCGCCACGTGCTCGCGCAGCCCGGCCGTCGCGCCCACCACGTAGGCGACCAGCCGCTTGGGTTCGTCGCGCGCCACCACCACGACCTGGCGCACCGCCGGGTGCTCCCGCAGCAGCGCCTCGACCTCGCCCGGCTCCACCCGGAAGCCGCGGATCTTCACCTGGTGGTCGGCCCGGCCGACGAATTCCAGCTCGCCGTCCTCGCGCGCGCGCACCACGTCGCCCGTGCGGTACATGCGGGAACCGGGCGGCCCGAACGGGTCGGCGACGAACCGGGACGCGGTCAGCCCGGGGCGCCCCAGGTAGCCGCGCGCCAGGCCGACCCCGGCGACGTACAGCTCGCCCTCGGCCGCGGGCCGCAGCCCGTCGTCGAGCACGCGGACCCCGGTGCCCGGGATCGGCCGCCCGATGGGCGGCGCGCCGCCCGGTTCCAGCGGCCCGCTCCAGCTGGTGACCACCGTGGACTCGGTGGGGCCGTAGGCGTTGACCATCCGGCGGCCCGGCGCCCACCGCCGCACCAGGTCGGGCGGGCAGGCGTCACCGCCGACCACCAGCGTCCGGAACGCCGGCAGCGGCCGGGGCGGCACGGTGGCCAGCGCGACCGGCGGGATCAGCGCGTGCGTCACGCCGAAGTCCTCGATCACGTCCGCGAGCTGGTCGCCCAGCAGCGGTCCCTCCGGCGGCACGACCAGGGCGGCGCCGGCGGGCAGCGCCATGCACAGCTCCAGCACCGAGGCGTCGAAGCTGGGGGAGGAGAACTGGAGCACCCGGTCGCCGGGCCGCACGTCGAAGTGGGCGATCTCGGCCTCGGCGAACGCGGGCAGGCCGCGGTGCGTCACCACCACGCCCTTGGGCCGACCGGTGGAACCCGACGTGTAGATCACGTACGCCGGGGAATCCGGGAGTATGAGCACTCGGGGGTCGGTGTCGGGTTGGTCGGCGGGGTCGGTGTCGGAGGAGTCGTCGAGCACCAGCAGCGGGTCGGCGTCGGCGAGCATGAACGCCTTGCGCTCGGCCGGGTAGGCCGGGTCGACCGGCAGGTAGGCCGCGCCGGTCTTGAGCACCGCCAGCCGCGCGACGACGCTGTCGACCGAGCGCGGCAGGGCGACCGCCACCACCCGTTCCGCGCGCGCGCCGCGGGCGATCAGCTGGTGCGCGAGCCGGTTGGCCCGCGCGGCCAGATCGCGGTAGGTGACCGTGCCCCCAGCGGACACGATCGCGGGTGCGTCGGGTGTTCGATCGACCTGCGCACCCACCATTCTCGGCAGGTTCCGGGCAGCGGTCATCGCGAGCAGTGCCTTTCCAGGGGTCGGCGGGCGGCGGTACCTCTACCCGCGGATCGGACAGTTCAAACGTGATATTTCAAACCATTTCGCGGACCTGTCGGCGGGCCAGCCGGCCGCCGATCTGGATCCACTCGATCCCGCCGTCGCGGGGGTTGCGGAGAAACCGGCCGGTCTGGCTGGTGTCGCCGGTGTCGGAATCCCGCATCGCGAACACGAGGCCGTCGAACAACGACAGGTCGGCGAACGGCTCGCCGTCCACCGTGAGCTTGAGCACTTCCTGCCCGACGGGCTGCACCGCGTATTCGGTGTCGCCGTTGACGAAGCTGCCCGCGCAGTCCGGCGGCGGCGCGATGGGCTCGCGCAGCGCGCGCAGGCCGTCGTAGTCGCCCACCGGCAGCCCGGCCGCGGCCAGCTCCGGCACGAGGTCCCGCCAGAGCGCGAACCCGCTGCTGCCGTTGGTGGTCAGCGCGACCACGGCGCCGTCCTCGGGGTCGATGCGCAAGTGGCACGAGGTGCCGTCGGCGGTGCCGTCGTGGCCCACCCAGACCTTGTCGCCCCGCTCGTAGAGCGCGAGCCCCAGCCCCCAGCCGTCGGCCATGCCGAAGGGCTCCGCGTGCCGCACCGGCGTGCGCATCAGGGCCAGGTCGGCGGCGTCGACGAGGTGCGGCGGCGCGCCGGCGAGCATCCGCCCGAACGCGACCAGGTCGGTGGCGCTGGCCGCCAGCGCGCCGGCCGGCGCGTCCACCAGGGCGAGCGACTGCTGCACCGGCACGACCCGGCGCAGCGGTCCGTTGACGGCGTGCCCGGCCACCACGCCGGGGTCGGTGTCGGGGCCGACGGTGAAGTGCGGGCGCAGGCCCAGCGGCCGCAGCAGCACCGCGTCCACCGCCTCCCACCAGGACATCCCGGTGGCGACCTCGATCAGGTGGCCGACCAGGACGTAGCCGATGTTGGAGTAGGAGAAGCCCGCGCCGGGCCGGTGCAGCGGCACGAGGTTGCGGCCGGCCTCCAGCGCGTGGCGGCGCAGCGAGGTGGTGCGGACGTCGTCGGGGTCGGAGGGCAGTCCGCCGGTGTGGCTGAGCAGGTGGCGCAGGGTCAGCGGGTGGTCGACGTCCGGCAGCGGGGTGTCGAGGTCGAGGTCGCCGTCGGAGACCAGGGCCATGGCCACGGTCGCCGTGAACGTCTTGGTGATCGAGCCGATCGGGACGGCCGCGTCGGCGGGCAGGCCGACCTCCGTGGTCCACAGCCCGTCGCCGGGTCGGTGGACGGCCAGTTGCGCTCCCGGCACGAGGTGGTCGCCGACGAGCCCCGCTAATCGTCGCGCGATGCGTTCGGTGTCCATCACAGGTCCTTAGGAAGAATGAGCCATTCGGCTGCGAACCAACGTTGACGGCCGTTCCGGGATCATCGCGACCGCCAAATGGAGCATCTGTCGAATAGATATTCCCCGGTTAGTCGGGTCGTAACCCCGTGTTCTCAGGGCGATCTTGGCGGTTCACTCGAATGGCCTGGTTTGGACTGCCCGGTTCCGTAATCGCACCCCGGTTTGCGAGGGTTATTCGCAGTGACCCGGCATCGCCATCTGTCAACCGGTAATGTGCTCGGCGGGCGACCCCCGGAGGTCTATTTCTGCGGTCGCCGCCGGATTTCCGGGAAATTGTCCACCGGTGCGTAACCTCCGGCCGGCGGCCTCGTTTGCCGGGGTAGCGGGAAGTGACCGGCCGGTGGTCACGGGCGGGGTCGGCCCGGCTACGGCGCGTGGTCGTCGCGCGACCCGCGCGGGCATTGCGCGGGACGGCGCCCCGCCGTCGCGCGGGGCGTCGGGAGCGCCCGGCGGGCGGCTGCGGCCGGGTGCTCCGGCGGGGTGCGGGAGGGGCGCGGCGGCGCGGGTGGGCGGCTAGTCGCGCTGGATCTTGTGGTGGAGGGACTCCATGCGGGCGTCCAGCTCGGCCGCGATGGCGGCGGTGCTGGTCAGCTCGTCCACGAAGCCCGCCGGGACCTGATCGTCGTACTTGTAGAACAGCTTGTGCTCCAGGGTGGCCCAGAAGTCCATCGCGATGGTGCGCAGCTGGACCTCCACCTTGACGTGCTCCACGCGGTCGGACAGGAAGACCGGGATGCGGATGATCAGGTGCAGGCTGCGGTAGCCGTTGGGCTTCGGCGCGGCGATGTAGTCCTTGGTCTTGAGGATCTCCACGTCGTTCTGCCGCGCCAGCATGTCGCGCACCCGGTACACGTCGGACACGAAGGGGCAGACCACGCGGACGCCCGCCACGTCGTCGAGGTGCTCGGCCGCGAGCACCAGGTCGGCGGGCAGGCCCTTGCGGCTGAGCTTGTCCAGGATGGCCTCCGGGCGCTTGACCCGGTGCGTGACGTGCTCGATGGGGTCGTGGCTGTGGACGAGGTCGAACTCCTCGCTGAGGATGCGGAGCTTGGTCATCAGCTCCTCGACCGCGAACTTGTAGACCACGAGGGACCGCCGCAGCAGGTCATCCGCGACGCCGATGTCCATGATCCCAGGATAGGCGATGGGCTAAGATGCCCGGCGTGAACACCCACCGGCACGTCGTCCTGCCGCCGCCGGCCGCCTGACGGGCGCACCCGGCAGCTCACGCTCGGCAGCTCACGCACGCCGGCCCCCGGCCGTGCGCCCGTTCGCGTCCCCTTCGGCCTCCCCGCGAACGGAGAACCCGTGCCCTCCGCTGTGCTCCCCGCACGTCCTCGTTTCACCCGCGGTCCGCTGCCCGTCCTGGCCGCGTGCTTCCTGTGGGGCACCACCGGCACCGCCGCCTCCCTGGCGCCGGCGTCCGCGCCCGCCGCGGCGGTCGGCGCGGCCGGCCTGGTGGTCGGCGGCGCCCTGCTGCTCCTGACCGCGCGCGGCGTCGCCGCCGTCCTGCGCGCCGCCGACCGGCGGCTGCTCGCACTGGGCGCGGTGACCGTCGCCGGCTACGCGCTGGCGTTCTACCCGGCCGTGGCGCGCACCGGCGTCGCGGTGGCGACCACGGTGGCGCTGGCGACCGCGCCGATCGTGCTGGGCCTGAGGTCCCGGCCGCTGCTCACGCTCACCGCCGTCGCGGGGTGCGCGCTGCTCGTGCTGGGCGGCGGCGAGGCGCACGTCGACCCGGTCGGCGTGGCGCTGGCGGTGGTCGCCGGGCTGTCCTACGCGGCGTACTCGGTGATCTGCGCGCACCTGATCGCCCTGGGCCACCCGTCGCGCGCGGTGGTCGGCGCGGTGTTCGGCGGCGCGTCCGCGCTGACCCTGCCGGTGCTGCCGCTGCTCGGCCTCGGGTGGCTGGGCAGCGGGTCCGGGGTGGCGGTGGTGGCGCACCTGGCGGTGCTCACCACGTTCCTGGCCTACCTGCTGTTCGGGCACGGGCTGCGGCACACCGGCGCGGCGGTGGCGACCACGCTGACCCTCGCGGAGCCCGCCGTCGCGGCGGTGCTGGGCGTCGTGGTCCTGCACGAGCGGCTGCCGCTCGCGTCCTGGTGCGGCATGGGCGTGCTGGCGCTCGCCCTGGCGGCGCTGGCCCGGTGAGCGCGGCGGGGCGGCGCTCGGCGCGCGAGCGCCTAGTCCGAGCGCCGCCCCGCCGCGCCGCCCAGGCCGTAGAGGATGCGCTGGATCAGCTCGGGGTCGACCTCGGGCTCGTCGCCCAGCCGCTCGGCGGCGGGGGAGCGGCGCGGCTCGCGGCGGGGCAGCGGCACGGCGGAGGCGCTCATGCCCGAGGGCAGGGTCAGCTCGCACCACGCGAGCCGGCCGCCCGCGGTGAGGTCGACCAGCCCGGCCCGGCCCATCGCCAGCTCCGGCGGCAGCGCGACGCGGTCGCCCTCGACCTCCACCACCAGGTGGGCGCCGCTGAGCCGCAGCCGGACCAGCAGGAAGCCCGGCACGCCCGGCTCGGCCACCTCGACGGCGGCGCCGACCAGGCGGCGCGCGGTCTGCGCGGCCTCGTCCTGCATCGAGCGCAGCCGCCACTCGGCCAGCGAGAAGCGCACGAACATGTCCGCCACGGTGACCGCGGTGGGGAGCGCGACGAGCCGAAGGTCGTCGACCTGCTCGGTCTGGGCGTTCACACCGGTCCCTCCTCGCCTGCTGCCGGCGCGTGCTGCGCCAGATGGTGCCATGAGTACAGCCCCTGTCACCCACGTGGTCCAGACCCCGTGAGCGGACCGTGTCCGGATCGAGTTCCGTTGCTTCAGTCGACATCAAGGAACGCCTGGTGCGGCGTCCGCGGCGACGGGAAGGGGACACGGTTCACGGGCGGTCACGGCGGTGTGCGAGAAAGTACCGAAATGCGCGACCGAACGGAATATCGGGGTACGCCCGTCAGGCGACGCCACCCGACGGGCGGTGAGACGCGGAAGGGGCTCACCGGTCCGCGCCGGTGAGCCCCTTCCGCCGTCGGGCCGGGTTCAGGACTGCTGGGAGGCTTCGATCTCCAGCAGGATGGTGATCTTGTCGCCGACGGCCGCGCCCGCCGGGCCGCCGGTGACGCCGAAGTCCTTGCGGCTGATCTCGGTGCTGGCCGAGAAGCCCGCGACCTTGCCGCCGCCCATGCCGTCGCCGAAGCCGTTGAGCTCCAGCTCCAGCGTCACGGGCTTGGTCACGCCGCGCAGGGTCAGCTCGCCGTCGACCAGGAAGCCCTCGCCGTGGGCCCGCACGCCGGTCGAGGTGAAGGTCAGCTCCGGGTGCTTGTCCACGTCGAGGAAGTCCTCGTTCTTGACGTGGGCGTCGCGCTGGGCGTTCTTGGTGTTGATCGACGCGGTCGCGATCTTCGCGGTGACCGTGGACTCCAGCGGGTTCTCCGCCGTCACGATCGTGCCCTCGAAGGTGTCGAAGTGGCCGCGGACCTTGGAGACGCCGAGGTGGCGGACCACGAAGGAGACGTCCGAGTGCACCGGGTCGATCGCCCACGTGCCCGCGAGGTAGCCGGGGATCTGAACATGCTGCGTGGTCATGGTGTCCTTCTCAGTCGGTCTGGTTGAACTCTCAACCGAACATAGCGCATCCTGGTTGAAGGTTCAACAAGGACCTATGATGGGGACATGAGCGACGTGCGGTGGCTGAACGTCGATGAACAGCAGGTGTGGCGTGGCTTCCGGACCGCCGTGACCAAGTTCACCGAGCACCTGGACCGGCAGATGCAGCGCGACTCCGGGATGCCCATGGCGTACTACGAGATCCTGGTGGTGCTGTCCGAGGCCCCGGACCGGGCGCTGCGGATGAGCGAACTGGCGCTGAACTGCCACTCGTCACGCAGCAGACTGTCCCACGCGGTCGCGAAGCTGGAGAAGGAGGGCTGGGTCGAGCGGCGGGCCTGCCCGTCCGACCGGCGCGGCTCCATCGCCGCGCTGACCGACCGGGGCTTCGCCGTGCTGGAGGCCGCCGCGCCGGGCCACGTGGCGGCGGTGCGCGAGCACCTGTTCGACGTCCTGACCCCGGAGCAGTTGGTGGCGCTGCGCGGGATCAGCCGCGCCGTGGAGGACGGGCTGCGCTCGGAGTGCGCCAGGGCCTGCGAGGAGCTGGACGAGTTCTGACGGCGCGCCCGCCCGGCAGCCCGACCGCGACGTCCGCCGGCCCCGTGCCGACGACGAACAGCCCCGGCGGCGCCGGCGCGACCTCCAGCGCCCGCGCGCCGCGACCTCCCCCTGTTCCCCTAGTCGCCCGAGCCCCCGCCCCGCGGGCCGAGGGCGAGCTGGTACACCTCGCGCAGCGCGGCGGGCCCGAGCGGCGGCAGCACGTGGTCGGCGCCGACCACGACGAGGTAGAGCAGGCGGGCCATCGGCAGCGCCTGCTCCGCCGGCCCCAGCTCCGACCACAGCCGGGCCAGGTGGTCGATGCGCGCCCGGTCCACTCGTTCCTGCACGGCGCGCACGTCGGCGTCCTGCATGGCCCAGGCCCGCAGGGCGGGCTCCACCGGCGGCCGGTCCTCCTCGTCGGCCCGCGCCCGGTCCACCAGCAGCTCCAGCCGCTCGCGGGCGGACCCGCCGGCCCGCTCGACGTACCCGGTCGTGCCAGCGGCCTCGAAGTGCGCGAGCAGGTCCGCCTTGAACCCGCCCATCCCCTTGAAGTGGTGGTAGAACGAGCCCTTCGTGACGCCGAGCCGCCCGCTGAGCCGCTCCACGGTCAGCGCGGGCGCGCCCTCCTCGGCCAGCACCCGCAACCCGACGTCCAGCCAGTCCCGCCTGTTCACCACGCCGTGACCATACCATACCGTATGGTACGGTCGCGGGACGTGCGAAAGCCCCGGGCGGGGGCGGGGGGTGCGGTCACGGGAGGGCTGTTCGGCGCCGTCGTGGGACGGCGGCGCCCATGCGCCGCGAACGCGATCAGGGCCGAACACCTGTTCGGCCCTGCAGTGATCTTTATTCCTTCAGTGCGGAGTGAAAATCAAGCGTCCGGCTCGGGCTTGCGCCGTCGACCGCCGGTGCGGACCTGCTGGGCAGGCTCCTCGGCGGGCTCGGGCGGGGCCGGCTCGGCGGCCTCGGCCTTCGCCGGTTGGTCGGCGAGCAGCATCGCTGCCAGCTCGTCGTAGATCGGTGTGCTGCTCATGGGCGGTCCTTTACCCCTTTCCCGGAAAAGCTACACGCGGGCGCGGGGCGGGTGGCGACCAGGGCCGGAAAACTGATCAAGGTTCGTCCGGTACGGTGATCGGACGCACACGTTTCTCCTACTTCCGATAGACGGATGTCCTAGTAATCTGGGGACAGTTCCGCGCTGCCGAAGGAGCCAGTCGTGACTGTCGCCAGCCCGCTGCACACCCCCGCGCACCCGGTCCGCTTCATCACCGCGGCCAGCCTGTTCGACGGGCACGACGCGGCGATCAACATCATGCGGCGCATCCTCCAGTCCCAGGGCGCGGAGGTGGTCCACCTCGGGCACAACCGGTCGGTGCGCGAGGTCGTCGCCGCCGCCGTCCAGGAGGACGTGCAGGGCATCGCCATCAGCGCCTACCAGGGCGGCCACGTCGAGTACTTCAGCTACCTGGTCGAGCTGCTCGCCGAGCGGGGCGCGGGGCACATCAAGGTCTTCGGCGGCGGCGGTGGCGTGATCGTGCCCGAGGAGATCGAGCTGCTGCACTCGCGCGGGGTGGCGCGGATCTTCTCGCCGGCCGACGGCCAGCAGCTCGGCCTCGCCCGCATGATCAACTCGATGGTGGCGGCCTGCGACCACGACCTGTCGGCGGTCGCGCCGCCGTCGTGGGACGGGCTGTTCGCGGGCTCGGAGGACGTGCTGGCCCGCGCGATCACGCTGGTCGAGGCCGGGAAGCTGCCCGCGGGGGTGCGCGAGCGCCTGGTCGCCGCCGCCCGCCCGGTGCCGGTCCTGGGCATCACCGGCACCGGCGGCTCGGGCAAGTCGTCGCTGACCGACGAGCTGGTCCGCCGCTTCCGGCTGGACCAGGAGGACAAGCTGCGCATCGCCGTGCTGGCGGTGGACCCGTCCCGCCGGCGGGGCGGCGGCGCCCTGCTGGGCGACCGCATCCGGATGAACTGCCTGGACGGCGACCGGGTGTTCTTCCGCTCGCTGGCCACCCGCCGGGCGGGCGCGGAGGTGCCCGACGGCCTGGGCGACGCGATCCTGGCCTGCAAGGCGGCCGGGTTCGACCTGGTGGTGGTGGAGACGCCCGGCATCGGGCAGGGCGACGCGGCGATCGTGCCGTTCGTGGACTTCTCGCTGTACGTGATGACGCCGGAGTTCGGCGCCGCGTCGCAGCTGGAGAAGATCGACATGCTGGACTTCGCCGACGCGGTGGCGATCAACAAGTTCGAGCGCCGGGGCGCGGAGGACGCCCGCCGGGACGTGGCCCGCCAGCTGGTGCGCAACCGGGAGGCGTTCGGGGTCCCGTGGGAGGACATGCCGGTCTTCGGCACCAGCGCGGCGACGTTCAACGACGACGGCGTGACGGCGCTGTACCAGCACCTGCGCGGCGAGCTGGCGCAGCGCGGGCTGGAGGTGTCGGCGGGGGCGCTGCTGCCGGTGTCGGGCAAGGTGTCGACGTCGGCCTCGACGGTGGTGCCCGCGGCGAAGGCCCGCTACCTGGCGGAGATCGCCGAGGCGGTGCGCGGCTACCACCGCGCGACGGAGGCGCACGTGGACGCGGTGCGGCGGGCGGCGCACCTGCGCGCGGCGCGCGACGAGCTGGCCGCCGCGGGGCACGACACGGCGGCGGTCGGGGAGCTGCTGGCGGCGGCGGAGCGGCGCGTGGACGGGGTGAGCGCGGAGCTGCTGGCGGCGTGGCCGCGGGTCGTGGAGGACTACTCGGGCGACGAGCTGGTGGTCCGGGTGCGGGACCGGGAGATCCACACCAAGCTGACGCGGGAGACCCTGTCGGGCAACAAGGTGCGGCGGGTGTCGCTGCCGCGCTACGACGACGAGGGCACCCTGCTGCGGTTCCTGCGCAAGGAGAACCTGCCGGGCCACTTCCCGTACACGGCGGGTGTCTTCCCGTTCAAGCGCGACGGCGAGGACCCGGCGCGGATGTTCGCGGGCGAGGGCGACGCGTTCCGCACCAACCGGCGCTTCAAGTACCTGTCGCAGGGCTCGGAGGCGACCCGGCTGTCCACGGCGTTCGACTCGGTGACGCTCTACGGCCGCGACCCGGACACCCCGCCGGACGTCTACGGCAAGATCGGCACGTCCGGGGTGTCCATCGCGACCCTGGACGACATGAAGGCGCTCTACGACGGGTTCGACCTGACCGCGCCGACCACGTCGGTGTCGATGACCATCAACGGGCCCGCGCCGACGATCCTGGCGTTCTTCCTCAACACCGTGGTGGACCAGCGGCTGGAGTCCTTCCGCGCGGCGGAGGGGCGCGAGCCGACCGAGGAGGAGGCGCGCGAGCTGCGGGCGTGGGCGCTGGCGAACGTGCGCGGCACGGTGCAGGCCGACATCCTCAAGGAGGACCAGGGGCAGAACACCTGCATCTTCTCCACCGAGTTCTCGCTGCGGATGATGGCCGACATCCAGGAGTGGTTCATCCAGCAGAAGGTGCGCAACTTCTACTCGGTGTCGATCTCGGGCTACCACATCGCCGAGGCCGGGGCGAACCCGATCAGCCAGCTGGCGTTCACGCTGGCCAACGGGTTCACCTACGTGGAGTCGTACCTGGCGCGCGGGATGTCGGTGGACGACTTCGCGCCGAACCTGTCGTTCTTCTTCTCCAACGGCATGGACGCCGAGTACAGCGTGATCGGCCGGGTGGCGCGGCGGATCTGGGCGGTGGCGATGCGGGAGCGCTACGGCGCGAACGAGCGGTCGCAGAAGTTCAAGTACCACGTGCAGACCTCGGGTCGTTCGCTGCACGCGCAGGAGATGGACTTCAACGACATCCGCACCACGTTGCAGGCGCTGTGCGCGCTGTACGACAACTGCAACTCGCTGCACACCAACGCCTACGACGAGGCGATCACCACGCCGACCGAGTCGTCGGTGCGCCGGGCCATGGCGATCCAGCTGATCATCAACAAGGAGTGGGGCCTGTCGGCGAACGAGAACCCGCTGCAGGGCTCGTTCGTCGTCGACGAGCTGACCGACCTGGTCGAGGAAGCCGTGCTGATGGAGTTCGACCGGCTCTCCGAGCGCGGCGGCGTGCTGGGCGCGATGGAGACCGGCTACCAGCGTGGCCGGATCCAGGACGAGTCGATGCTCTACGAGCAGCGCAAGCACGACGGGTCGCTGCCGCTGATCGGGGTGAACACGTTCCTGCCGGAGGGCGGGGAGCGCGAGCACGTGACGATCGAGCTGGCGCGGGCGACCGAGGACGAGAAGCGGTCGCAGGTGGAGCGGACGCGGGCGTTCGCGGCGGAGCACGCCGCCGAGGCGGAGCCGGCGCTGCGCCGCCTGAAGGAGGCCGCGCAGACCGGGGAGAACGTGTTCGCGGTGTTGATGGACGCGGCGCGGGTGTGCACGCTGGGCCAGGTGACGGAGGCGTTCTTCGAGGTCGGCGGCCAGTACCGGCGCAACGTCTGAGCCGGCCGCGCCGCGCGGGGGTCGGGGTCGCCCGGTCGGGTCCGCCGCGGTCCGGCGGGGTCGTCCCGGCCCTGTGCCGGTCCCGGCGCGCGCGGCAGGCCGCGGTGGGCCGGGTGGTGGTCGCCGCGTCGGGGCGCCCTGACGGGGGAGGAGCCGTGCCGTGCCGCCGCGTTACGAACCCGACCCGGGGGCGCGGGCGCTGGCGCGCCGCCTGGTCGCGCTGGCGGCGGCGGGGGTGCCGGCGCGGTGCCGGGTGTGGCCGGGGCTGGGCGACCCGGGACCGGGGTCGTCCCGGCCGGCGCGGGTCACCCACGCCATCGCGCGGCACTTCGCCGACGGGGGCGCGGCGGCGCTGCCCCGCTTCACCACCAACCCGTCGCCGCTGACCAGGGTGCTCGCCGCGGCGGCCCTGGGCAGGCTCGACGCCGTGGGACCGGACATGGCGGCGTTCCCGGCCGACCTGGCCGCGCCGCTGTGGTGGCGGGTGCTCGACCGGGTCCGCGGGCTGTCCGCCACCGCCGACCGGCTGGTCGCGGCGGACCTGCTGCTGCGCCTGGGCTACCAGCGGCACGCGGCGGACGCGCTGGGGATGGCCGGCTTCCGCGGGTTCACCCCGGAGCTGGCGGTCCGGCAGCTGGCCGTGCTGTTCTGGTCGCGCCCGGACACCGCCGAGGTGGAGGCGCTGGCCCTGGCGGGCGCCCGCGACCCGGCGCTGCCGCCGGGGGACCGGCACGCGCTGGCGCTGTTCGTGGTGGTCCGCAACGGCCGGCGCGGCGCGGACACGGCGGCGCTGCGCGAGGCCGCCGACCTGGCCCGGCGCGTCGAGCCGGAGGACCCGCTGCGCCGCCAGGCGCACCTGCGCGCGCTGGCGTTCGTCCCGTTCCTGCGGGGTGACGCGCGCGCCACCTGGGAGCTGCTGGACCGAGCGCTGGAGTGCCAGCGCGCGGCCAGGCCCCGCACCGCGCTGGACCGGCTGGCCTGGGCCGACCACGCGTTCCCGCTGCACGAGACGATCGCCCGCACGCACCTGCGGACCGGGCGGCCCGAGCAGGCGGTCCGGGCGACCGCCGAGCTGGTGGCGCTGGACCCCGACGACGCCCGCACCTGGGCGATCCGGGGTGACGCGCTGCTGGCCGCCGACCGGGTGGAGGAGGCCGTGGCGGCGTTCGACCGGGGGGTGGCGCTGGGCGGCCTGCCCGCCGCGCGGGCGGCGTTCTACCGGGGGTGGGCGCTGGACCGGCTGGGCCGCCGCGCGCAGGCCGCCGAGTCCTACCGGCTGTCCTGGCGGATCGACCCCACCGCGCCGGCCGTCGCGCGGGCGTCGGGGGCGGGCGCGGGCGAGCCGGCGTAGGGGTCGGGCCGGTCCTCGGCGCGGGCGAGGTCGCGCAGGGCGACGGCGGCGCGCTCCAGGTTGCCCAGGACGCCGGGCGGCAGCTCGTGGTGGCGGCCGACGACCTCCTGGAGCATCACCTGCATCGGCGCGGTCTCCTCCGGCTCGGCCACCGCCAGCACCTTGAACGCCGTGCCCGGCGGGAACACCACCCGCTCCTGCACGCGGCTGCCGAACGAGTCCACCACGTGCACCCGGCGCCCGGTCACCGACCAGATCAGGAACTCCGCCCGGCCGTCCACCGGCAGCGCCGGGCCGGCCACCGCGCTCAGCAGGCCGTGCTCGACCAGCACGTCACCGGTGCGGAAGCGGCGCGGCTCGCCCCAGCACACCACCACGCCCTGGTGCGCCGGCAGCCGCCGCAGCCCGGACACCACCGCCGCCGCGTACGGCCACAGCCGGCCCAGCCGGCCGGTGCGCAGCGCCTCCACCAGGACCTCCTCGTCCTGCTGCAGGCACGCGGAGACGGCCGCGAGGTCGGTCACGACGGCCTCGAACGCCTCCGGGTCCTCGGGGCGCTCCTCGATGTGCCGGCACGCGACCGCCGCGTGCGCGCCGTACCGCTCGCCCAGCAGCCGGCGCAGCGCGTCGCGCTCCTGCTCGGTGCTGCGGTGGTCGGCCGGCACCACCTCGTCGCCCTGCGGCTCGCCCCACGCGGGCGCGGGCGAGGCGGGCAGCGGGCCGTCCAGGCTGATCGGCACCGGCCGGTCGGCCGCGGCCGGCGCCTGCTCCGGCTCGGCCACCGGCGGCCGGGGCAGCGGGGTCGGGTCGCAGAAGACGACCTTGAGCAGCCGGCGCACCTCCGGCTCCAGGCGCTCCACCAGGGACGCGCCCGCGACCGCCACCGCGCCCGCGGTGGTCCTGCCGGGCGTGCCGACGGTCAGCCGCGCCCACTCCGGGTCCACCGGCAGGGAGCGCACCTCGGGCCCGTCGTCCTCGGCACCGCGCACCCACAGCCCGGAGGGCACGACCTCCAGCACCACGCCGCCGCCCAGGTCGAACACGCCGGGGCCGCGCTCGACCAGGCCCGGCACCGGCGGCCGGTACCCGGACACGGTCGGGACCCCGCCGGGCGCGTAGCCCACCTCGGTCACGTAGGGCCGCCACGTCTGCCGGCCGCGCGGGTCGACCGCCACGACCGCCGCGCCGGTGCGCAGCGACCCCACCGGCAGCCCGGTGTACAGGGCGATCGGCTCGCCGAGCTGGTCGGCCACCGCCTGGCCCTGGTGCTCGCCGCCGTACCAGACCAGCCGCACCCGCGACCGGGCCGCCGACGGCAGCCCGCCCAGCAGCCGGCACACCTCGTCGGTGGGGATGCGGGGCTGGCCGGGGCCGCCCACGACCACGGTCAGCACGTTGTCCCGGCACGGCAGCCCCACGACGGCCCGCGCGTCCGGCGCGGCCGGGTCGAACGGCGCCCGCTGCGCCCGCAGCCACAGGCCCGCCGGGATCGGCTCGGACACGCCGACCTCGCCGGTCGGCCACGGCGCGTTGGGGTCCACCGCCTCCCACTGCGGCACCGGGAAGCGCCGCCCCATCGGCGTCGGCGACGCGCCGGGCAGGAACCGCAGCCAGCTGCCGTAGCCGCCCGCGCCCACCACGAACGCCGCGCCCGGCACCACCGTCACGGCCCCGTCGGCCGCCACGACCTCGGTCTGCAGCTGCTCGGCCAGCCACTGCGCGGGCGCGGTGGGCCGCAGGGCGCCCGCGTGCGAGGTCATCAGCCGCACCGGCCCGCGGCCCTGCAGCGCCGCCGCCACGGCGGGCCAGAACGCGGCCTCGTCCCCGGAGGGGAAGTCCACCACGACCACCGTGCGCCCCCGGTCCACCGGCAGGCCCCTGGCCAGGCCCACGGCCTGCTGGCCCGCCCCGGAGGGCGGCCCGACGACCAGGGCGGCGCCCGCGAACGACGCCGAGAACTGGGCCGCCGGGGCGGGCGCGGGCTCGCGCTCGACCGCGGCGGGCTCGGGCGGGGCCGCGACCACCGCGGGCTCCTTCGGCACGGCTGCGGCACGTCGGAACTTCAAGGCGCCCGATCACCTCCAGGCACGACTGCGCGGATCGCCCGCACTCTACGCGGATCGGGACGGGGCGGGGCCGGGCACGAGCGCGCCCGCCCCGGTTGCGCGGCCACCGCGTGTGGCGCCCGCCACCTCACCACCCGAGTCCTGCCGACACGGCGCCCATGTTCCCACCAACGCCCCACCCGCGCTCCATCCGGGACCCCGTCGCGCTCCCGCCGCACGTCCGCCGGGCCGCCCGCCGCCATCCCACCCGCCGCCGCGCCGCCCGCCGCCGCACTGCCCACCGCCGGGCCACTGCCGCCGCACATCCCGCCGCCGGGCCACCTGCGGTCGTCCCGCACCCGGCCCGCCTCGTGCGGCCCTCCCGGCCGGGTCCTGCCGCACCGGGGCCCCGCGCCCCGTCCGCCCGGCCCTGCTGTCCACAGTGGATGGTCCGACCGGCGCGCCGGCCCCGCCGCGCGTGAACCCGAACACCCCGCGCCGCCCGGCCGACCCCCGGGACCCCGCCGCCCGCCGCTGCGCCGCGGCCGGTCGGCGGTGCGTGTACGGTCGACGCCGCGACCGGCGAGGACGACCGGGCGCGACCGGGCCCGGGAGGGACCGCGACGTGATTCCCCGTCGTGTGTACGAGATTGTCGTACCCGGAAGTTACCCTCCTCTACCGTGGACCGCCGCACGCACATCAAGACCTGGGGAGAACGACCCGGTGACCGCTGAGATCCTGTACGGGGCCGACGACCTGACCCACCTGGAAGGTCTGGAAGCGGTTCGCAAGCGCCCCGGCATGTACATCGGGTCCACCGACAGCAGGGGTATCAACCACCTGTTCACCGAGGTGGTCGACAACTCCACCGACGAGGGCGTGGCCGGGCACGCCACGAAGGTCGTCGTGACCCTGCACGCCGACGGCAGCGTCCAGGTCGACGACGACGGCCGCGGCATCCCGACCGGCGTGCACGCCAAGTCCGGGCTGTCCGGCGTCGAGTTGGTGCTCACCCGGCTGCACGCCGGCGGCAAGTTCGGCGGCTCGGGCTACAAGACCTCCGGCGGCCTGCACGGCGTCGGCGCGTCGGCGGTCAACGCCCTGTCCCACCGCTTCGACGTGGTGGTGCTGCGCGAGGGCCGCAAGCACGAGATGTCCTTCGCGCACGGCGTGCCCGGCACGTTCGACGGGCCGGGCCCGAAGGCGGCGTTCACCCGCCAGTCCGGCCTGCGCGTCACCGGCCGCACCCGGCGCACCGGCACGTCCATCCGCTACTGGCACGACGCCCGCTACTTCGAGAACGGCGCGGCGCTCGACGTCGAAGCGGTGCGCGCCAAGCTGCGCAACACGGCGTTCCTGGTGCCCGGCGTCACCTACGTCCTGCGCGACGCGACCGGCGGCGCGCCGGCGGAGGAGACCTTCCACTACCCGGGCGGCCTGGCCGACATGGTCGACTTCCTGGCCCCGGCGGGGGAGAAGCCGGTCTCCGGCACGCTGCTGGTCAACGGCACGGGCGTCTACCACGAGAACGCCGCCGACGAGAACGGCGTGATGCGCTCCAAGGTCGAGCGCCAGGCGGAGGTCGAGGTCGCGCTGCGCTGGGGCACCGGCTACGAGCGCACCGTGGAGTGCTTCACCAACACGATCCGCAACGTGCACGGCGGCACCCACCGCCGCGGTTTCGAGCGCGCGGTGCTCAAGGCGGTGCAGGAGGCCATCGGCCGCACCCGCGGCCTGCTCAAGCCCAAGGAGGACCCGCCGACCCTGGAGGACGTCCTGGAGGGCATGACGGCGGTGGTGCACGTCCGCATCCCCGAGCCGCAGTTCACCTCCCAGACCAAGGACGAGCTGTCCACCGCCGGCATCACGAAGGTGGCCCTCGGCGTCGTCGAGAAGCACCTCAGGGCGTGGACGGAGGACCGCCGCACCAAGGCCGAGGCGAAGGTCGTCCTGCAGAAGGTGGTCGACGCCTCCCGCGTGCGCCTGACCCAGAAGCAGCAGAAGGACGCCGCCCGCCGCAAGACGGCGCTGGAGGGCGCGGCGATGCCGCCGAAGCTGGTCGACTGCCGCACGACCGGCGTGGCCCGCAGCGAGCTGTTCCTCGTGGAGGGCGACAGCGCGCTGGGCTCGGCGCGCATGGCGCGGGTCTCGGAGTACCAGGCGCTGCTGCCGCTGCGCGGCAAGATCCTCAACGTGCAGAAGGCCGGCCTCGCCGACACCCTGCGCAACGCCGAGATCGCCTCCATCGTCCAGGTCCTCGGCGCGGGCACCGGGCGCACCTTCGACCTCGGCTCGATGCGCTACGGCCGGGTGATCCTGATGGCCGACGCGGACGTCGACGGCTCGCACATCCGGACGCTGCTGATCACGCTGTTCGCCAAGTACATGCGCCCGGTCATCGAGGACGGCCGGCTGTACGCCGCGATGCCGCCGCTGCACAAGGTGGTGACCAGGGGCCGCAACCCGGAGACCCGGTTCACCTTCACGCAGCGCGAGATGGAGCAGACCGTCGCCCGGCTGGAGAAGGCGGGCAAGTCGGTGGTCAAGCCGGTGCCCCGGTTCAAGGGCCTCGGCGAGATGGACGCGGACGAGCTGTGGGAGACCACGATGAACCCCTCGACCCGGTCCGTCCGCCGCATCACCATGCACGACGCGGAGGCCGCGGAGGCCGCGTTGGAGCTGCTGATGGGCGAGAAGGTCGAGCCGCGCCGGGCGTGGCTCGTCGAGTCGGCCGCCCGGGTCGACCAGTCCGCGATCGACGTCTGACGCAGGAGAAAAAGTGGCTCGCCGCAAGACCCCCACGACCAGGGTCGACCCGTCCGCCTTCGACCGCGCGGGCGCCCGGGTGTTCGACAACTCGCTGACCACCGAGATCGAGGACTCCTACCTGGAGTACGCGTACTCGGTGATCCACTCGCGGGCGCTGCCGGACGCGCGGGACGGCCTCAAGCCCGTGCACCGCCGCATCCTGTTCTCGATGAGCGAGCAGGGCCACCGGCCGACCAGCCCGTACGTGAAGTCCTCCCGCGTGGTCGGCGACTGCTTCGTGCGCGGCGCCCTGGTGTCCACGCCCGAGGGCCTGCGCCCGATCGAGGACCTCGGCGTCGGCGACCGGGTGCTGGACCCGGCCGGGCGGCCCGCCGACGTGGTGGAGGTCTACGAGAACCCGGTGTCCGAGCTGGTCCGCGTGGTGTGGGCGAACGGCGACACCCTGCTGGTCACCCCGGGCCAGCGGTTCCGGACCGAGGACGGCGGCTGGACCGCCGCGCGGGACCTGGCCGGCCGCCGCACCACCGGGTTCGGCGCGGCCCGCCACGCCGCGCTGGTCGCCGACGGCGGCGACGCGGGCGCCTACGTGCTGGGCCTGGTCGCCGGGTGCGGCGTGGCGGCGGGCGGCGGCCGGGTGCGGGTGACCGCGACCGCCGACGGGCCGCTGGACGTGGCGCACGGCTGGGCGATCGAGCACGGCGTGGCCGTGCGCCGGGACAAGCACCGGGACGCCGAGGGCCGCGAGTGGGGCGTGCTGGAGTTCGAGGGCGAGGAGTCGCTGCTCGCGGCGGTCGGGGGCGTGCCCGCGGCCGTGCTGCGCGAGCGCGCCCGGTGGGCGCCCTGCGTCGCCGGCCTGTTCGACGCCGCCGGCGGCGTCTCCCCGGCGGGCGAGGTCGTCCTGGCCGGGTCCGACGAGGGGCTGCGCGCGGTGCTGGCCGACGCCGGCGTGCGCGTGCGGCGCGAGGCGGGCGGGCTGCGCGTCGCCGGCCGCGACGCCTCCGCCCTGGCCGCGGCGCTGCTGCGCTGGACGCGGACCGGCCACGACGAGCTGGTGGGCGTGATCCGCGCGGCCCGCGCCGCCGACCTGCCCGCGGCGATGTCGCACGGCGAGGTCGTGGCCGTGGAGCCGGCCGCGCCGGACACCACCTACGACATCCAGGTCGGCACGCGGGAGCACGCCTTCGTCGTCGCCGGCCACGTCGTGCACAACTGCATGGGCAAGTACCACCCGCACGGCGACACGGCGATCTACGACGCGATGGTCCGCCTGGCGCAGGACTTCTCCCTCAACACGCCGCTGGTCGACGGGCACGGCAACTTCGGCAGCCCGGACGACGGGCCGGCCGCGTCGCGCTACACCGAGGCGCGCATGTCCTCCGCCGCGATGCTGCTGGTCGGGGAGCTGGACGAGGAGACCGTCGACTTCCGGCCCAACTACGACGGCTCGCTGCAGGAGCCCTCGGTGCTGCCGGCGGCCTTCCCGAACCTGCTGGTCAACGGCACGTCCGGGATCGCCGTCGGCATGGCGACCAACATGATCCCGCACAACCTGGGCGAGGTGGTGGCCGCCGCGCGCTGGCTGGTGTCGCACCCGGACGCGTCGCTGGACAAGCTGATGGAGTTCATCCCGGGCCCGGACCTGCCCACCGGCGGGGTGCTGCTGGGGCTGGACGAGGTGCGCAAGGCGTACGAGACCGGCCGCGGCGTGGTGCGGATGCGGGCCAAGGTCGCGACCGGCCCGCTGGAGGGCAGCCGGGGCCGCCAGGCGATCACGGTCACCGAGCTGCCCTACGGGGTCGGCCCGGAGAAGATCATCGAGAAGATCACCGACGAGGTCACCAAGTCCAAGCGGCTGACCGGCATCGCCGACGTCAAGGACCTCACCGACCGCGAGAACGGCACGCGGGTCGTGATCGAGTGCAAGGTCGGGGTCAACCCGCAGGCGCTGCTGGCCGACCTGTACCGGCTGACGCCGATGGAGCAGTCCTTCGGCATCAACAACCTGGTGCTGGTCGACGGGCAGCCGCGGACGCTGGGGCTCAAGGCGCTGCTGGAGGTGTTCCTGGCGCACCGCTACGACGTGGTCACCCGGCGCACCCGGTACCGCCGCCGCAAGCGCGAGGACCGCCTGCACCTGGTCGAGGGCCTGCTCCGGGCGCTGGTCGACATCGACAAGGTGATCAAGCTGATCCGCGGCAGCGAGAACGCCCAGGCCGCCAAGGAGGGCCTGGTCGAGTCCTTCCGGCTCTCCGAGGTCCAGGCCGCCTACATCCTCGACACGCCGCTGCGCCGGCTCACCCGCTACGACTCGATCGAGCTGGAGGCCGAGGGGGAGCGGCTGCGCGGCGAGGTCGCGGAGCTGTCGAAGATCCTCGACGACGAGCGCGAGCTGAAGAAGGTCGTGTCCGCCGAGCTGGCCAAGGTCGCCAAGGACCTGCGCCAGGAGCGCCGCACGGTGCTGCTGGACGGCGACCTCAAGGAGGTGCTGGCCGCGTCCCGGCCGGCCGGCCCGCTGGAGGTCGCCGACGACCCGTGCCAGGTGGTGCTGTCGGCGACCGGGCTGGTGGCGCGCACGGCGGCGGAGTCGGAGGAGGCTTCCGAGGCGCGCCGGCGCAACGGCCGGGTCAAGCACGACGCCGTGGCCGCGCTCGTGCACACGACGGCGCGCGGCCAGGTGCTGCTGGTGACCAACCGGGGCCGGGCGGTCAAGACCGACGTGCTGCCGCTGCCGGTGCTGCCCGAGCAGAGCGGCACGGTGTCGCTCAGCGGCGGCATGTCGGCCGCCGAGCTGGTGGACCTGGCCGAGGGCGAGAGGGTCATCGGCATCGCGCCGCTGTCCGGCGCCGGGTCGCCGGGGCTGGCGCTGGGCACCCGGCAGGGCGTGGTGAAGGTCTGCGCGCCGGAGTGGCCGGTGCGGTCGGACGAGTTCGAGGTGATCAGCCTCAAGGACGGCGACGAGCTGGTCGGCGCGACGTGGCTGGGCAGCGCGGAGGAGTCGCTGGTCTTCGTGTCGTCGGAAGCCGCGCTGCTGCGCTACCCCGCCGCGCTGGTGCGCCCGCAGGGGCTCAAGGGCGGCGGCATGGCGGGCATCACCCTGCCCGGCGACGCGAAGGCGGTGTTCTTCGGCGCGGTGCGGACCGACGACGACGAGCACGGCGAGCCCGTGGTCGTCACCTCGACCGGGCAGAGCGTGAAGGTGACGCCGTTCGCGCAGTACCCGGCGAAGGGCCGGGCGACCGGCGGCGTGCGGGCGCACCGGTTCCTCAAGGGGGAGGGCGGCCTGGTGCTGGCGTGGGTGGGGCCGCGGCCGGCGGGCGCGGCGGCCAACGGCTCGCCGGTGGAGCTGCCCGCCGTCGACCACCGCCGCGACGGCTCGGGCCACGCCCACCCCGGCCCGGACGTGGTGGGGCACCTCGTCGAGCGGGGATGAGAACCGCGGTCGTCGGGCTGTGAGGCGTGACGACCCCGGACCGCGAGGCGGCGCGGCGCCCGCGACGTGAGTGGAACCGCCGGCAGGAACCCCTCCTCCCGCACCGGGAGGAGGCGTTCGCGGTCGCCGAGCGGGTCCGGGCCGTTCAGGCCCTGCTCGGCGACCCCCGCGACGGCGGGAACCCGGGCGGCGCGGGGTGGCGGGGACGGTCGCGGCGGTGTGCCGGACCTGACGGGCGGGACGGGCGCGATCGCGTCCCGCCTCGCCGGCGTGACGCTGCTCGACGTCGACCCGGTGCTTCTGGAGGTCGCCCGCGCCGCCCTCGGCGTGCCGGTGGTGCGGGCGGACCCGGGCGCGCCGGGTTGGGCGGACGGGCTGCCGCGCTTCGACGCGGTGGTGACCGGCACGGCCCCGCGCTGCTTCGGCCCGGACCGCCCGGGCGCGCTGTGCGGCGAGATCCGCGGCCTCCCGCGGCCGGGCGGCGCCTTCGCCGACGCCGACCGGGTGCCCGACCGCGCGGCGACCGCGCCCGCTGCCCGGCTCGCGGCGACCGACCGCGCCGCGGACCCGGTGGTCCCGGCCGGTCGCGCCACGGACCAGGACCAGGGTCCGGAACCAGGCCCGGACCCGGCGGACCCGCCCGGGGCGCCGCCGGAAGCCGCCCCGGCCGCGTGGCGGGGGTGGTGGCGGGTGGCGCTCGCGCACCCGGGCCCGGCCGAGCCGCCCGAAGTCGCGTCGAGGGCGCTTCCGCCGCCTTCCACCTGCCCGCCCGCCGGTACGCCGAGGCGTTGCGCCGGACCGGTTCCCGCTCCACCGAGGTGGTGTGGCGGCGTGGCGACAGCGCCGTGGTGGCCGCCCGCCGCTGACCCGGCCGGCCGCGCCCGGTGTCCCCCGTTTCGGGCTTGATAACGACAGTCATATTCAGTAAGTATGGCACCCTCACCCGCACGAGTGAAGGGCGCCCATGATCACCGCAGGATTGGCTTCGGTCACCTTCCGGGACAGACCGGTCGACCAGGTCGTCGGCCTCGCCGCCGACGCCGGGCTGGGGGTGGTCGAGTGGGGCGGTGACGTCCACGTGCCGCCGGGCGACCTGGCCGGCGCGGCCCGCGCCGCCCGGCTGTGCCGGGACAACGGCCTGGCCGTGGGGACCTACGGCTCGTACTACAAGCCCGGCGACAGCGACCCGGCCGACTTCGAGCCCGTCCTGGCCACCGCCGAAGCCCTCGGCGCGCCCCGCGTCCGGGTCTGGGCGGGGGTGCGGGGCTCGGCCGAGGTCGGGCCCGCCGAGCGCGCCGCGATCACCGCCGACCTGCGCCGCTGCTCCGCGCTGGCCGCCGCGCGCGGCGTCGCGGTCACCGCCGAGCACCACGTCTCCTCGCTCACCGACGACCTCGACTCCGCCGTGCGGCTGCTGGCCGAGGCCGACCTCGTGGCGCACTGGCAGCCGCGCGAGTCGCCCGAGGTGGACCGGTGCCTGGCCGAGGTCGCCGCCCTGCTGCCGGGGCTGGCCGCCGTGCACGCGTTCTCCTGGGGCCCGGACGGCTTCACCGAGCGCCTGCCGCTGGGCGCCCGCGCGGACCTGTGGCGCCCGCTGCTGGCCCTGCTCGCCGAGGACGGCCGGGACCGGCAGGTGCTGCTGGAGTTCGTCCCCGACGACTCGCCCGAGGCGTTCCGCCGGGACGCCGCGACCCTGCTGACCTGGCTGGAGGACGCCCGATGAGGACACTGGCCCTGGTGGTCGCGGCGGGGCTGCTCGCCGCCGGCTGCACCGCCGCGCCCGCCGAGGAGACGCCGCGGGCCACGCCCGTCGTGCGCACCGCCGAGCCGCTGGCGGCGTCGCTGAGCATCACCGACCCGCACGGCACGCGGGTCGAGCTGGACGAGCCCGCCGAGCGGATCGTCTGCCTCAACGGACTGTGCGACGACCTGGTGGCCGACCTCGGGCTCACCCCGGTGGGCACCAGCAACGCCGCCCTGATCACGCACCCGGCGCTGCTCGGCGAGGCGGGCCGGGCGGTCCCCGTGGTGCCCGGCACGTTCGGCGGCGAGGACGTCGAGGCCATCGCCGGGCTCAGGCCCGACCTGGTGATCGGCCTGCCCGGCGTGCACGACGCGCTGCGGCCCGCCATCGAGAAGTTCGCCCCGCTGTGGACCGCCGAGCCCGCCACCTGGGAGGAGTCCGTCGGCTACCTGCGGGCGCTGGGCGCGCTGACCGGCCGCACCGACCAGGCCGTGCGCGCGGAGGAGACCTTCCGCGGCCACCTGGCCGACGCCGTGGCCGCGACGCACGGCGACGGCCGGTCGGCCAGGAAGGTGCTGCTGATGTACGGCAGCGCGGATTCGATCGGCGTCGACACCACCGCCTCGCTCAAGGGCCACCTGCTGGGGCAGCTGTTCACCTACCCGTTCCCCGCCAAGGGGGCCGACGTCGACACGGCCAACAACTACAGCGTCGAGGAGCTGCTCGCCAAGCAGCCGGACGTGATCTTCGTGTACTCGCTGCTGTTCTCCGCCGAGGACCGGACGCTGAGCGGCCAGTTGGCGGACAACCCGGTGTGGCGGCAGATCCCGGCCGTGCGGGGGCAGCGGGTGCACGAGACGCACGCCAAGCTGTGGGGCTCGGGCCGCGGGCTGCGCAGCCTGTCGGCGGTCGTGGACGAGGCCGTGGCGAAGGTCGCCGCTTGAGGCTGCTCGCGGCGGTCGCGGTGGCGGCCGTGCTCGGGTCGCTGGCGCTGGGCGAGCCGGTCGTGCTGGCGCCCACCACGGAGCTGGAGCAGGTCGTGGTGTGGCAGCTGCGCGCGCCCCGGTTGCTGCTGGGCGCGATCGCCGGCGCGTGCCTGGGCACGGCGGGCCTGCTGCTGCAGGAAGCCCTGCGCAACCCGCTCGCCGTGCCCGAGCTGCTGGGCGTGTCCAGCGGCGCGGCGGCGGCGGTGGGCGCGTCGGTCGCCTTCGGGGTCGCGCTGCCCGGCGCGCCGCTCTCGCTCGCGCTGCTGGGCGCGGCGGCGGGCGGCGCGCTGACGCTGCTGGCCGTGCGCGGCGCGACGGGGCCGGCGGCGGTGCTGCTGATCGGCGCGGCCGTCGGGTCGGCGTGCCAGGCGGTGCTGCTCGCCGCCACGGCGATGACCGACTCGCGCGAGCAGGGCGTGCTGGTGCGCTACCTGCTGGGGTCGCTGACCGGCACGACGTGGGGCACGCTCGGCCCGGTGGCCGCGGGGCTGGTCCTGGCGGTGCCGGCGGTGGCGCTGGTGCTGCCGCGGGTGCGGGTGCTGCGGCTGGGCGACGACGAGGCGCTGTCGGCGGGCCTGCGGCCGGGCCGGGTGCGGCTGGCCGTGCTGGGGGTGGCCTCGCTGCTGGTGGCGGTGGTGGTCGGGCCGGCGGGCCCGGTCGCGTGGGTCGGGTTCTTCGCGCCCCGGCTGGCGGCCCGGGTCGGGCGGCCGACGCCGGGGGTGACGGCGCTGCTGGGCGCGCTGGTGGTGGTCGTCGCCGACCTGGTGGCGCGCACCGCGCTGTACCCGGTGGAGCTGCCGGTGGGCGGTCTGACGGCGCTGGCGGCGGTGGCCGTCGGCCTGCTGGCGCGAAGGCGCGCGTGAGGCCGGGCGCGCCGCGGTGGCGGCTGCCCGCGCTGGCGCTGCTCGTGCTGCTCTGCGCGCTGGCCCAGGTCAGCGTGGGCGCCACCGGTGCGACGCTGGGCGCGCTGTTCGGCGACGACGACCACGCCCGGATGGTGGTGCTGGAGCTGCGGGCGCCGCGGGTGCTGGTCGGCCTGTGCGCGGGCGCGTGCCTGGGCGTGGCGGGCGTGATCCTGCAGTCGGCCGTGCGCAACCAGCTGGCCTCGCCGGAGATCACCGGCGTGGGCTCCGGCGCGGTGCTGGGCGCGGTGGCGGCCTCCGTCGTCGGCGGGGTCGCCGCGCAGCCGCTGCCGATGGCCGCGGCGGCCCTCGTGGGCGGCGTGGTGGGCGGCGGCGTGCTGTGGCTGCTGGCGGGCGTCTCCGGCGACGTGGCGGTGCGCGGCGTGGTCGTGTCGGCGGTGCTGGTCGGGACGACGCTGGTGCTGCTGACCGCCCGGCCCCAGCTGGCCGGCGCGGTGTCGCGCTGGCTGCTCGGCTCGCTGGTCGGCCGCACCTGGGAGCACCTCGCGCCGCTGTGGCCGGCGGCGCTGCTGGTCCTGGTGGTCGCGACCGCGCTGGGCGGCGTGCTCGACGTGCTGGCCGTGGACGACGACCACGCCCACGCCGTCGGCCTGGCGGTGGCGCCCTGGCGCAGCGCCGTGCTGCTGCTGGCGGCGGTGGCCACCTCGTCGGCGGTGGCCGCCGTGGGCGCGACCGCGTTCGTGGGGCTGCTCGCGCCGCACGTCGCGCGCCGCCTGGTCGGCGCGGTGCACCGGCACGTGGTGCCGGCCGCCGCGCTCACCGGGGCGGCGGCCGTGGCGGCGGCCGACGCGGTCGGGCAACTCGTGCACGTCCCCGCCGGGGCCATCACGGCCCTGCTGGGCGCGGGCGTGCTCATCCTGGTGGCGAGGAGAACGGGAGGGATCGGGTGACACCACTGCGCGCCGACGGGGTGCGCGTGCGGTTCGGCGGGCACACCGTGCTCGACGGCGTGGACCTGGCGGTGGGCGCGGGGGAGTGGGTCAGCCTCATCGGCCGCAACGGCAGCGGGAAGACGACCCTGCTGCGCGTCCTGGCCGGCCTGCTGCCGCCGTCGGAGGGCGTGGTCCGGCTCGACGGCACGCCCCTGGCCGACCTGCCGCGCCGCGCCGTGGCCCGCCGCCTGGCGCTGCTGCCGCAGGCGACGCCCTACGTCCACGGCCTGACCGTCCGCCAGTTCGTGCGCCAGGGCCGGTACGCGGCCAGGGGGCCGCTGGGGATGCTCGGCGACGCCGACGACCCCCAGGTGCGGGCGGCGCTGCGCGACACCGGGGTCGCGCAGTGGGCCGACACCCCGGTCGAGCGGCTGTCGGGCGGGCAGCGCCAGCGCGTGCGGCTCGCCCTCGCGCTGGCCCAGGACGCGCCGGTCCTGCTGCTCGACGAGCCCACCACCTACCTCGACATCCGCCACCAGTTCGACGTGCTCGACCTGGTCCGGGCGCTGCAGCGGGAGCGCGGGCTGACCGTGGTGTCGGTGCTGCACGACCTGGCCCAGGCCGCGCGCTACTCCGACCGCGTCGTGGCGCTGCGGGAGGGCGTGGTGCACGCCGACGGCGCGGCGGCCGAGGTGGTCGACGCCGCGCTGCTGCGCGACGTCTACGGCCTCGCGGGCGAAGTGCTGTGGATCACGACCAATGGAGTATTGAAAATGGTTGTCGTTCCAGATTAGGTTGGCAGTGGTCGACCGACCGACAACGCAACAACCGGAGAGGAGACGTCCGTGGAGCAGATCTTCGAGAGCGTCGAGACCGAGCGCCTGCTGCCGCACAACTCGGCCAGCCACAGCAACGCGCTGGTGGAGAACCCGTTCGACGGCGGCGACGAAGAGTGATGCCGCTCCGGGGCCGCCGCACCGGCGGCCCCGGACCCCTACCCGGAGGTGCGCGTGAAGACCCTCAAACCCGGAACGGCGCTGTTCACCGGCCCGACCGGCGCGGTGCTGCGGGACGCGGCGGGCGAGCTGCTCTCCGTCGCCCTGCCCGAGGCGGCGCTCGGCGGGGTCCGCGCGGCGCTGACCCGGGCCGACGCCCCGGCCGCGCCCGAGCTGGCCGCGTTCGACCACGCCGGGCACCTCGGCGCGCGGACCGGCTGGCCGGTCGACCGGCGCACCGTCGCCGTCCTCGCCGAGCACGCCGACCCGCTCGCCGAAGCCCTGCGCCTGGCGGGCGCGCGCCCGGTGGTGCTGGCGCCGGGGGCCGACCTCGACGCGGTGCTCGCCACCGGTCCGGCCGCGGTGTGCGCGTGGCACGACGGCCCGGCCCCCGAGCGGTGGCTGGAGCTCGACGCCCTCGTCGGGCACGGCGTCGGCTGGCAGCGGGTCAGCCGCGAGGGCAGGCACGCGCTGCTGGAGCCGATCGGCGTGTCCCACCGGGACGTGCGCGCCCGCCGCCTGGCCGCCGCCGGGTCCGGGCACCGGCACCTGGCGGCCTACTGGGCGGGGCGCGACGCGGTGCTCGGCGACGAGGCGCCGGACCCGGCCGAGCTGCTGCTGGTCGCCGCGCTCGCCGCCAAGGACCTGGCGCGCTGGGCGACCGGGGCGCCCGCGACGGCGAACTCCCTGACCCCGCACGCCATCCCGGCCGACCGCCGGCTGCGCGTGCTCGACCTGGACACCGGGGCGATCGCCGACCACCCGGTGCTGCCGGTGCCCGCCAGTGCGCCCTGAAGCCGCTTGGGGGCTCCCCGTGCCACCGCCCCGCGGACCGGTGCGCCCGCGACCCCCGTCGGCGCGTCGCGGGAACCGCGCGACATGAGCGCGCCGCGCCGTGACTTCACCGTGGCGGGCCTGGCGCACACCCTGGTCACGGCCGACCGCGACGCCCCGGTCGTGCTGATCCGCACCCCCTACGGGCGCCACCACCACTTCGCCGAGGCGGACGCCTGGGCCCGCCGCGGGTTCTCCTGCGCGGTGGGCGACGTGCGCGGCCGGCACGGCTCCACCGGCGGGTTCCGCCCCTACCGGCAGGAGGCGGTCGACGGGGCCGCCGTCGTGGACGCGTTGCGGCGCCTGGGTTTCCACCGCGTCATCGCGGCCGGCTCCTCCTACGCCGCCTACTGCGCGGTCACCGCCGCCATCGCCCGGCCGGACGCCGTGGTCGGCGTGCTCGCCGCCGTGCCCGCCCTGGGCCTGGGCGAGACCGCCCGCGAACCCGGCGGCGCGGCGCGGCTGGCGTGCCGGGTCGGCTGGTGGGGCGAGCACGCGGCGACCCCGGTCTCCGCCGACCTGGCCCGCACCCCGGTGCTCGACCTGGTGTCCGGCTGGGACGACCTGTGGGCGGCCCCGGAGCGCACCGCGGAGCTGTGGCGGGCGCTGCCCCGCCTCGGGATGCCGCTGCTGGCCGTGGGCGGCCTGCTCGACCCGTTCGCCGCCGACACCGAGGAGCTGGCCCGCCGCTGGGGCGGGCCGACCCGGCTGGTCCTGGGCCCCTGGGCGCACGAGCTGGACGCCCGCGACCCCGGCGCCGCGCTCGCCGGCCGCCGCGTCGGCGCGCTCTACCTCGCCTGGGCGCGCGCCCTCGACCGGCTGCGCGGCGACAAGGTCTTCTACGCCGTCGACGGCTGGCGCCGCCACACCGACGCCGCCACCGCCGTGGAGCTGGAGGTCGTGGCGGGCCGCTTCCACGCCGACCCGGCGCGGCCGTTCCGCTCGGTCCCGCTCGGCGCGCCGATCACCGACGACCCCGGCGCCGTGCTGCTGACACCGCCCCTGCCGGCCGGGGAGCTGCGCGGCGGCGCGGTGCTGGCGCTCGACGCCGTGGCCGACGCGCCCGACGCGGACTGGGTGGCGCGGCTGTCCCTGGACGGGGTCCACCTCGCGCACGCGGTCACCCGCAGCGCCCACGAGCCGGGCGTGCCGCGCGAGGTCACCCTGCGCCTGCCGCCGGTCGGCCTGGCCGTCCCCGAGGGCGCGCGCCTGCGCGTCGAGGTGGCCGGGCACCACTGGCCCCGGCACGCCCGCAACCCGCACACCGGACAGGACCCGGTCCGGGCGGCGGTCCTGCTGCCCAGCCACCGCGAAGTCCGCCGCGCCCGGGCCCTGCTGCCCTGGCACCCCGCCGGGGCGGGCGCCGTGCCCGCCGCCGCCCTACCCGAGGAGATCGCATCGTGACCGCGCCGCTGCTGGTGGACCCGCTGACCGGGATCGTGCGCAGGCTCGTGGACGTCGAGCCGGTGCCCGGCGCGCCGCGCCGCTACCGCGCCGTCACCGCCGAGGTGGCCGACGCGCGGCGGCTCGGCGCGTGGCCCGCCGACCGGGTCAGCCTCGGCACGACGTTCGGGGACGTGGACGCCGCCCGCGCGGCGGCCGTCGGCGAGGCGGTGGAGCGCTACTGCGGCAACCGGGTCCCGCCGGGCCTGCGCACGGCGACCGCCGCGGAGCTGCGCGCCGCGGGGATCCGCCACTTCGGCCCCGCCGACCTGCCGTTCTTCGCGCCCTGGCAGCACGCCGCCGAGGGGTTCCCGTACCAGCCGTTCACCGACGACCTGCCGATCGCGTGGGCGCGGGGGCAGGAGGCCGGCGAGCCGTGCCTGCTCCCGGCGTCGTGGGTTCACCTGAACTACCACTCCGGCGAGCGGCGGTCCGAGCCGAGGCTGCACCACCTGAACTACGCCGGCATCGCCACCGGCGTCAGCGCCGAGGACGCGTTCACCCGGGCCCTGCTGGAACTGGTGGAGCGCGACGCCCTGGAGCGCTGGTGGCACCTGGGCGCGCCGACGACCGGCATCGCGGTGCGCGACGTGCCCGGGCTGGCCGCCGAGCTGGCCGGCTGCCCGCTGGAGGTCCACCTGGTGCAGCTGCCCACCGAGCACCCCGTGGCGTGCGTGGCGGCGGTCGTCGTGGACCCGGCCACCGGCATCGTCGCCGGCGGGGGAGCGGCGCGGTTCGACCCGGTGGAGGCGTGCACCAAGGCCGTGCTGGAGGCCGTGCACACGTGGGTGTTCACGCAGGGCCTGCTCGACGCGGACGGCTGGGTGTTCCGCTCCGTCGACGCCGGCATCCTCGCCCGCGGCCTGTACCTGCCGCACCGCGCGGACCGCCGGTACCGCGACGACGCGGGCGAGGGCTACTCGCGGGTGCGCGACCTCGGCGCCCAGGTGCAGGTCTGGCTCGACCCGCGGGTGCAGGAGGACCTGCTGCACCGCTTCACCGAGCCGCACCGCTGGGCGGCGCTCCAACCGACAGCCCAACCGGGAGGGAATCTCGCCGGTCTGCTGGAGAGCCTGGGCGGCAACCGGATCGCGACCGCGGACCTGACCACGCCGGACGTCGCCGAGGCCGGGCTGCGGGTGGTGCGGGTGTGCGCCACGGGCCTGGTGCCCAACGCGCCCGCCGCGTTCCGCTACCTGGGGCTGCCGCGCTGGGGCGACACCTCGTCGCTCGTGCCCGACCCGCCGCCGTTCCTGTGATCGCGCTGCCGGACCCGGCGGAGCCGACGGCGCGGCTGACCGACGCGCTGCGGTCCCGCCGGTCGCGCTACTCCTACGGCCCGCTGGACCGGCGGGACCTCAGCGGGCTGCTGCGGTTCGCGGTGGGCGTGCAGCGGCACGTGCCGCCGCACGTGCTCGGCCTCAACCCCACGGCGGGCGGGCTGCCGTCGCTGGGCGTCCACGTCGTCCTGGACGGCGAGGTCTGCGAGTACCTGCGCGAGCCGCACGCGCTGCGCCCGGTGGGGAAGGCCGACCTGGCGGGCGTGTTCGCCCAGGAGGAGTTCGCCCGCCGCGCCCGCGCCGTGATCGTCCTCACCGGACGGATGGGGCCGGGCCTGGCGAAGTACGGCCCCCGCCATCACCGCACGGTCCACCTCGACGCGGGCGTCGCGCTGCAGAACCTCTACCTCGTGGCGACCGCCCTGGGCCTGCCGTGCTGCGCCGTCGCGGGTTTCGCGGACGACGCGGTGAAAGCCCTCGTCGGCGCCGCGGAAGAGGACCTGCCGCTGGCCCTGTTCGTCGTCGGCGGGCCGGTCGGGCCGGGCATCCGGACCTGAACAGCGGGCCTGAAGCCATTCCCCTGCTCCCCGGTGGCGCAATACCGTTGTCCGGGCAGCAAGGGGGAGTTGCTATGGACACGGCGCGGACGGAGACCTTCGCGAGCGCCCTGCGGGCCGCCATCGCGGAGCGCGGGCTGGGGCTGGAGCGCATCCGCGAGCACCTGGCGCAGCACGGGGTCAAGGTCAGCCTGGCGACGCTGAGCTACTGGCAGTCGGGGCGCAGCCGCCCGGAGCGCCGCTCGTCGCTGGCCGCGATCGGGCACCTGGAGGAGATCCTGGCGCTGCCCAGCGGGTACCTGGCGGGCCTGCTGGGGCCGCCCCGGCCGCGCGGCCGGTGGCTCAAGCGGGCGGCCGACCAGCCGCTGCCGATGAGCCCGGAGTGGCCCGACCCGGACGAGGTCGACTGGGCGATCCGGCAGGTCGACGCCGGCCGGGACGGGCGGCTGACCCGGCTGAGCCAGCACGACGTGGTCACCGTGGGCCCGGACCGGGGCGAGCGCGCCACCCGCTCGCGGCACGTGCTGCGCGCGGAGGTCGACGGCGCGGACCGCTGGGTGGTCGTCGTGCACGTCGACCACCCGGCCCGGCCCGCGCCGCTGGTCAGGGCGCTGCGGCACTGCACGGTGGGCCGGTCGGTCGCCCACCCCGCCGCCGGCCTGGTGGTGGCGGAGCTGCTGTTCGACCGGCCGCTGTGCCGGGGCGAGGGCATCGTCGTGGAGCACGAGCTGGTCAACCGCCCGCCGTACCCGCCCGCGGCGGACTGCGGGCGGCGGTTCCGGGCGCCGGTGCGCGAGTACGCCCTGGAGATCGAGTTCGACCCGCTGGCGCGCCCGGTGGAGTGCGAGCAGTACCACGTGACCGACACCGGCGGGGAGGTCGCGCGCCGGGTGGAGGTGGACGCCGGCGGCACGCTGCTGGGCGTCGCGCTCGACTTCGGGCCGGGCCGCTACGGGTTCCGCTGGAAGTGGTCTAGCGGCCGGCGGTGAGCCCCGCGGCCCGCCGCAGGGTCGGCGTGGCCCAGGCCAGCACGACCCCGACCAGCAGCACGGCGACGCCCGCGGCGAGCCCCGCGCGCGGCCCGGCGAGCACGGCGGCCGACCCGGCCAGCGCCGCGCCGGCCGGCTGCCCCAGGCCCCAGGACAGCATCCGGGCGGTGGTGTTGACCCGCGACTGCAGCTCCGCCGGGCAGACCTGCTGGCGGTAGGTGATCGCGTTCAGCACGACGGTCGAGTGCGCCGTGCCCCAGGCGACCGCGGCGGCGCACGCGGGCAGCCAGTGCGTGCTCAGCAGCGCGGAACCCGCGCACAGCAGGGACACCGGCAGCGCGCCCAGGGCCAGCCGCGCCCCGCCCCACCGCGAGGCCAGGCCGGGCAGCAGCCGGGACGCCAGCAGCGCGCCGACGCCCCAGCAGCTGAACAGCGCCGCCAGGCGCGCGTCACCCGACGGCGCGACGCCGAGCACCCGGTCCGCCCACGGCACCAGCACCGCCACCCAGGCGCCGGCCGCCGCCGAGTGCGTCGCGCCGATCAGCGTCAGCGTGCGGACGACCGGGTCGGTCCAGAGGAACCGCAGCCCGGAGCCGATGTCGCGGGCCAGGGTGGCGTCGTCGGCGCGCGGGGTGGACAGCGCGCCGCGGATGGCCCGCACCAGCAGGGCGGAGCCGGCGGCGGTGACCGCGTTGACCGCGAGCAGGGCGGCCGGGGCGACGGTCGCGACCAGCAGGCCCGCCAGCGCCGGCACCACCAGCTCGACCGCGGTGGACCGGCCGAACAGCCGGGCGTAGGCGGCGGTGAGCCCCTCCTTGCCCACCAGGGCGGGCAGCGCGCCGAAGTTGGCCGCGTCGAAGAACACGAACGCGGTCTGCGCCAGGAACGCCACGGCCACCACGTGCGGCGCGGTCAGCACGCCGGCCGCCCACGCCAGGGGGACGGTCACCAGCCCGCACGCGACCACCGCGTCCATCGCCACCATCAGCCGCCGGCGGTCGACCCGGTCGGCCACCGCGCCCGCGAGCAGCCCGAAGACCAGGTACGGCAGGGCTTCGGCCATCGCGACCGCCGAGGTCCACCCGGCCGAGCCGGTGAGCTGGTAGACCAGCACGGGCAGCGCCACGACCGAGACCAGGGCGCCCGCGACGGACAGCAGGCGGGCGGCGAGGTAGCGGTCGAAGTCGCGCGCGGGCGCGTCGTGGGTGACGGTCACCGTCACATGCTAATGAATCCCATGTTCAACTAACAAGCCGCCCCCCGCGCGCCGCCGGGCGTGGCCCCGGCCACCCGGTGGCGGCGGAATAGCCGCCCCGGGGGTACTGTTCAAGTAGTTGACAGTTCAACCACATAGCGACCGGGCCGCCGCGGGCCGCCCGACCGCAACCGAGGAGCGACCATGCAGTTCGGGGTCTTCACCGTCGGCGACGTGACGCCCGACCCCACCACGGGGCGGACGCCGACCGAGGCCGAGCGCATCAAGGCCATGGTCGCGATCGCGCTGAAGGCCGAGGAGGTCGGCCTCGACGTGTTCGCGACGGGCGAGCACCACAACCCGCCGTTCGTGCCGTCCTCGCCGACCACCCTGCTCGGCTACGTCGCCGCGCGCACCGAGCGGCTGGTGCTGTCCACCGCCACCACGCTGATCACGACCAACGACCCGGTCAAGATCGCCGAGGACTTCGCGACGCTCCAGCACCTGGCCGACGGCCGGGTGGACCTGATGCTGGGCCGCGGCAACACCGGGCCGGTGTACCCCTGGTTCGGCAAGGACATCCGCGACGGCATCGACCTGGCCGTCGAGAACTACCAGCTGCTGCACCGGTTGTGGCGGGAGGACGTCGTGGACTGGGCGGGCAGGCACCGCACCCCGTTGCAGTCCTTCACCTCGACGCCCCGGCCGCTGGACGGCGTGCCGCCGTTCGTGTGGCACGGCTCCATCCGCAGCCCGGAGATCGCCGAGCAGGCGGCCTACTACGGCGACGGCTTCTTCGCCAACAACATCTTCTGGCCCAAGGAGCACTTCATCCGGCTGATCGGCCTCTACCGGGAGCGCTTCGAGCACTACGGCCACGGCGCGGCGCACCAGGCCCTCGTCGGCCTGGGCGGGCAGGTCTTCATGCGCCGCAACTCCCAGGACGCGGTGCGCGAGTTCCGCCCGTACTTCGACAACGCGCCGGTCTACGGCCACGGACCGTCCCTGGAGGACTTCACCGCCCAGACGCCGCTGACCGTGGGCAGCCCGCAGCAGGTGATCGAGAAGACGCTGACCTTCCGCGAGCACTTCGGCGACTACCAGCGCCAGCTGTTCCTGGTGGACCACGCCGGCCTGCCGCTGAAGACGGTCCTGGAGCAGCTCGACCTGCTCGGCGAGGTCGTGCCGGTGCTGCGCCGCGAGTTCGCGGCCGGCCGCCCGGCCGACGTGCCCGACGCGCCCACGCACGCCTCGCTGCGCCGGGCGGTGGCCCGGTGACCGCGCTCGCCGTGGTGTCGGCCGGGCTGGGCGAGCCGTCGTCCAGCCACCTGCTGGCCGACCGGCTCGCCGCCGGCGTCGGCGCCCTGCTCCCCGTGCAGCTGCGCGTGGTGCGCCTGCGCGACCTCGCGCGCGACGTGGCCGACAACCTCGTCACCGGGTTCCCCGGACCCCGGCTCAAGGCCGCGGTGGACGACGTCGTCGGCGCGGACGGGCTGATCGCGGTCACCCCGACGTTCAACGCCTCCTACAGCGGGCTGTTCAAGTCCTTCGTGGACGTGCTGGAGCCGGGGTCGTTGGCGGGCAAGCCGGTGCTGCTCGGCGCGACCGGCGGCACCGAGCGGCACTCGCTGGTCCTGGACTACGCGCTGCGCCCGCTGTTCGCCTACCTCAAGGCGAACGTGGCGCCGACCGCCGTCTACGCGGCGTCCGCGGACTGGGGCTCGCCGCAGGGGCTGACCGAGCGGGTCGACCGGGCCGCCGGCGAGCTGGCGGGCCTGCTGGCGGGCCGGGCGCCGGCCGCGCCCGCCGACCGGTTCGTGCCGTTCGACCGGCTGCTGGCCAGGACCACGCCCGAGGGCTGAGCGCGGACCGCCACCGGCGGGCCGGCGGCGGTCCCGCCGGGTGGTCCGGCCCGCCGCCGGCGGCGCGCGGCCCCACCCGGCCCGGCGGGGCGGTGACGCGGCGGGCGCCCGCCGGCCGGGTGAGCGGGGACCGGCGCGGTCACGGCCTCGGATCCGCCCGGTCAATAGTCGCGGAATAACCCGATAGGGGCCGCGCGTCCGGTTGCGCGACGGCCGCCCGGCTATTTCGACCCCGGCCGCCCGAATCCGGCGGGCACCACGCCGAAAGCCGGTCGACCGGCGCGCCGGGGCGCACTCGCGCGCGGTCCGCCGTCGTGCGCCGCGCACCCGTTCCAGGACCTGGGACACCGCACCGGGTCCAGGTCAGGGGCTCCGGCGCGGTGTGGGAGACTGCGGGCCATGGCTCCTCTTCGCTTCGCCCTGCCCAACAAGGGCTCGTTGAGTGCTCCCGCGGCGCAAATGCTGGCCGAAGCGGGGTACCGGGTCCATCGGTCCGGGCGCGAGCTGATCGTGGCCGACCCGTCAAATGACGTGCAGTTCTTTTTCCTCCGGCCGCGCGACATCGCGGTGTACGTCGGGGAGGGGTCGTTGGACGTCGGCATCACCGGCCGGGACCTGCTGCTCGATTCCACCGTGTCGGCCAAGGAGATCCTCCCGCTGGGCTTCGGCCGGGCGTCGTTCTACTTCGCCTCCCGGCCCGGCGGCATCTCCGACCAGGCCGGCCTGTCGGGCAAGCGCATCGCGACCAGCTACCCGAACCTGGTCCAGCACCACCTGTCCGAGCAGGGCATCGAGGCCAAGCTGGTGCGGCTGGACGGCGCGGTGGAGACCGCCGTGGAGCTGGGCGTGGCCGACGCCATCGCCGACGTGGTGGAGACCGGCGTCACGCTGAAGACCTCCGGCCTGGAGACGTTCGGCAAGCCGATCCTCAAGTCCGAGGCCGTGCTGATCCAGGGCGACACGGTGGAGGGGACGCCGTCGGCGGTCCGCTCCGTGGAGATCCTGCACCGGCGGCTGCAGGGCGTGCTGATCGCGCGCCGGTACGTGATCCTCGACTTCGACTGCCCGGCCAGCGCGCAGGAGGAGGCGTTCGAGCTGGTGCCGGGCATCGAGTCGCCGACCGTGTCGCCGCTGGCGCGGGAGGGCTGGGTGGCGGTGCGGTCGCTGGTCCCGCGCGACGACGCGCCGTTCATCATGGACGAGCTGTGGCGGGTCGGCGCGCGCGCCATCCTGGTCAGCTCGCTGGACACCTGCCGCCTCTGACCGCGGGAAGAGGGCGGCTCGTCGGGACGACCCGGCGGGCCGCCCTTTTCGCGCGCTGCCGCGGGGCGCCCCCGCCCGGCCCGCTAGATCCCACCTAGCGGCCGTCTCGCGCCTGAAGGGCGTGGGAGGGGGTGTCGGGGTGGAACCGCTGCGCATCGCGGTGATCATCGGCAGCACGCGCCAGGGCCGGGCCGGGGACCGGGTCGGGAACTGGGCCGCGGAGGTCGCCCGGCGGCGGTCGGGGGTCCGGGTCGACGTGGTCGACCTCGCGGACTACCGGTTCCCGCCCCGCTACCCCGACCGGCCGACCGCCGAGGTGCGGCGGTTCGTGGCGCGGGTCGACCGGGCGGACGGGTTCGTCGTCGTCACGCCCGAGTACAACCGCAGCTTCCCGGCGTCGCTCAAGCAGGCGATCGACTACGCCTACGACGAGTGGCACGCCAAACCGGCGGCGTTCGTCTCCTACGGCCACCGGTCGGAGGGCGTGTACGCCGTCGAGCAGCTCCGGGCGGTCTTCACCGAGCTGCACGTCATGACCATGCGCGACAACGTGGGGGTCAACCTGCTGGACGACCCGCTGGACAACGAGCACCGCCGCCGGGCGGCCACCGCGATGCTCGACCAGCTGATCTGGTGGGCGACCGCGCTGCGCGACGCGCGGCGCGCCCGACCCTACGTCTCTTGAGGGAGGACAACACAGTGAACGCGATCGAAACCTCGGGGTTGGTGAAGGTCTTCGGCGACACCCGCGCGGTGGACGGGGTCGACCTGACCGTGCCCACCGGGACGGTCTACGGGCTGCTCGGGCCCAACGGCGCGGGCAAGACCACCACCGTCCGGATGCTGGCCACGCTGCTGCGGCCCGACGACGGGCAGGCGCGGGTGTTCGGCCACGACGTGCGCGCCGACCCGGACTCGGTCCGCCGGCTGGTCAGCCTGACCGGCCAGTACGCGTCGGTGGACGAGGACCTGACCGGCACCGAGAACCTGGTCCTGCTCGGCAGGCTCACCGGCCACCCGCGCCGGCGCGCCAAGGACCGCGCCGCCCAGCTGCTGGAGGCGTTCGGGCTCACCGACGCCGCCGCCAAGCAGGTCAAGCACTACTCGGGCGGGATGCGCCGCCGGCTCGACATCGCCGCCAGCATCCTGACCACCCCGCGCCTGCTGTTCCTGGACGAGCCGACCACCGGCCTGGACCCGCGCAGCCGCAACCAGGTGTGGGACATCGTCCGCGCGGTCGTCGCGCACGGCACCACGGTGCTGCTCACGACCCAGTACCTCGACGAGGCCGACCAGCTCGCGTCCCGCATCGCGGTCATCGACCACGGCCGGGTCATCGCCGAGGGCACCAAGGGCGAGCTGAAGGCGTCCGTGGGCGTGGGCGCGGTGCACCTGCGGCTGCGCGACGCGCACCAGCGGCCCGCCGCGCAGGCCCTGCTGGCGCGGGTGCTCGACGCGGAGGTGCAGCTCGACCCGGACCCGGTCGCGCTGACCGCCCGGCTGTCCGGCCGGGCCACCGAGCAGGCCGCCGAGGCGCTGGCGCAGCTGGCGCGCGAGGGCATCACCGTCGACAACTTCTCCCTCGGCCAGCCCAGCCTGGACGAGGTCTTCCTCGCCCTGACCGACAAGAAGGAGGCGGCGGCGTGACCGTCACCAAGGAACCCGAGGCCCTGGCCGCGCCCGCGCCCGCCGACCTGGCGGCCGTGCTGCTGGCCTCCGAGGAGGTCCGGCGCCCGAGCGCGCTGTCGGCGTCGCTGACCTTCGGGTGGCGCGCGGTGCTGAAGATCAAGCACGTGCCGGAGCAGCTGTTCGACGTCACCGCGTTCCCGGTGATGATGATCCTGATGTTCACCTACCTGTTCGGCGGCGCGCTGGCCGGCTCACCGGGGGAGTACATCCAGTACCTCGTGCCCGGCATCACGGTGACCAGCGTCGTGATGATCACCATGTACACCGGCGTCGCGGTGAACACCGACATCGAGAAGGGCGTGTTCGACCGGTTCCGGACGCTGCCGATCTGGCGGCCCGCGCCGATGGTCGGCTACATCCTGGGCGACCTGCTGCGCTACGTCCTGGCGTCGACCACCATCATGCTCGTGGGGCTGCTGCTCGGGTTCCGGCCCGGCGGCGGGTTCGTCGGCGTGGTGCTGGGCGTGGCGCTGCTGGTGGCGTTCTCGTTCGCGTTCTCGTGGGTGTGGACCATGTTCGGCCTACTGATGCGCAGCGAGAAGTCCGTGATGGGCGTCAGCATGCTGGTGCTGTTCCCGCTGACCTTCCTGTCCAACGTGTACGTCAACCCCGACACCATGCCGGGCTGGCTCCAGGCGTTCGTGGACGTCAACCCGATCACCACGCTGGTGGCGGGGGTGCGCTCGCTGATGGCGGGCGGGTTCGACGGGCAGGCGATGGCGTGGACGCTGGGGTACGGCGTGGTGTTCACGCTGGTGTTCGGCGTGCTGACGATGCGCCTGTACAACCGCAAGTGAGCCGGGAGCCGTTGCCGCGCAAAGCTTTCGCGGCGCGGTGAACCGGTGGCCGACCGCGGGGCCGCAGCCGGCGTTGGCCGGGTGCGGCCCCGCGGTGCCGGGCTGCGTGTCCGCTCTTCGCGGCCGGGGCGCCTTCCGCGCAGGGTGTTTCGATGGTCCTCTGTGGACTTTCCGGTGGCCGTGCCGGTCGCGAGCTTCCGCGGGTCAGAGCCGGAAGTGGTCCTGGCCGGAGTACACGCACGTCGCGCCGGTCGACACGTGCTCCCGCAGGTGCGACGCCAGGCGGGGGTGGCGCTCGTCCAGCTTGCGCAGCGCGTCGCGGATGCGGGCGGTCACGGTCTTGCGGGCGCGTTCGGCCTCGTCGCCCAGGCGGCGGGTGCGGCCCGCCAGGCCCGCCGCCGACCGCAGCTCCTCCAGCAGGGCCGCGCGCTCGCGGTCCAGCGCCGCCGCGCGGTCGTCGTCGGGCGCGCGGTCGATCTCCTCGTCCAGCTCCGCCAGGCGGCGGCGGTAGGCGGCCTTCGCCGCGTCGTCCAGCACCGGGTCGCCGCCCAGCCGGGCCGACGGCACGGCCTCCGGGTCCAGCAGGCCCGTCGCGGGCACCGGGAGGCCGGGGCTGCTCAGCAGCACGTGCAGGTCGCGCAGGCCCTTCGAGTCCGGCACCCGCACCGTCGTCCCGTCGTAGGACAGCGACCAGACCTCGCCGTCCCGGCGGAACTCGTTGGCGCGCCGGTGGTCGGCCAGGTGCCGCATCCCCAGGCCGGCGGCGTCCCGGCTCACCTCGGCGGCCAGCGAGGCCGACGGCAGGCCCTTGGCGCGCAACGCCTCCACCAGGTGGCGCCGCGCCTGCACGGCCCACGGGCGCGACCGCATCAGCTCCGCCGAGCGGTGGGCCGCGGTCAGCTCCGCCACGGCCTCGTCGTGGCGCCCGAGCGCCAGGTCGACCAGCCCGAGCCACAGGTCGACCGGGCCGCTGATGTCGCAGCCGTAGAGCGAGACCAGCCACTGCCCCCGGTGCGGGGCCAGCTCGGCGCGCACCTCGGCCGCCAGCGCCCGGTCGCCCGCGGCGTGCGCGAAGTGCGCCCGGAACCGCAACCACAGCGGCTCGAACATGCGCTGGAAGCGCTCGTCGTGCGGGTCGCGCGCCGCCAGGTGCGGGCGGGCCGCCTCGACGTCGCCCCGGGTCAGCGCGGTGAGGCCCCGCAGCAGGCCGGGGTAGGGGTAGTCGTCCAGGGCCAGCCCGTCCGCCTCGTCGAACCTGCCCTGCGGCAGCCACAGCGCCCACCACAGGTGGGCGTGCATCATGCGGAAGCTGGCGGTCTCGCCCGCGCCGAGCGCCTCCGCCCGCGCCATCAGCGCTTCCGCCTCGGTGAACCGGCCGTGGAAGGCCGCGACGATGCTCTGGTCGACGGCCGACGCGAACGCGAACCGGGGCAGTGCCCACCGGTCGGACTGCGCCACGAACGCCCGCAGCTGGTCCAGGTAGCGCGGGTCGCCCAGCTCCACCAGCGCCACCCAGCGCAGCGACGAGGCGTAGCCCTCCGCGCCGTGGTCCGCGCGTCGGCGCGCCAGCTCGGCCAGCTCGTCGGTCAGCGCCAGCCGCTGGGCCGCCGTGCCCAGCCCCCACGTCGTGTCGTGCGCCGCCCACAGGCCGTCGGCCAGCGCGTCGTCGTCCCGCCCGTCCCGGGCCAGCTCCGCGACCCGGACGCTGAGCAGGCGCGCCAGCACGTCGCCGGACTCGTCCGGCGGCGGCCCGACCAGGGCTGCGTGCGCCTCGCGCAGCAGGGCGAACCCGGCCTCGTCCACGTCGGCGAACCGGTACCGGGTCAGCGCGACGCGGGCGAGCGCCTCCCCGTCGCCCAGCCCGCGGGCCAGCTCGACGGCATCGTCGAAGTGGGTGGCCGACCGCTCCGGGTCGCCGCAGTGGAACAGCTCGTGCGCCAGCCCCAGGTGCAGCCGCATCCGGCGGTGGGGCGACGTGCAGCGCTCCAGCGCCCGCCGGTAGTGCCCGGCGGCCTCGTCCACCGCCATCCTGCTGCTCGCGTCGCGCGCCGCGGCGACCAGCAGGTCCACCACGCGGTCCTCCGGCAGCCGGTCCTCGGCCAGGTAGGCGTGCCGCGCCAGGTCGGCGGGCGAGCCCCGCCCCTGGGCCAGCACCTCCACGACGGCCGCGTGCCGGGCCTGCACGTTCTCCAGCGAGCCGTACAGCGTCTCCCGCACCAGGTCGTGGGCGAAGGAGAACCGGCCCCCGCCCAGCCCCTGCACCAGGCGCGCCTGCGCGGCCTGGTCGAGCAGGCGGTCCACGTGCGGCACGGGCAGCGCGGCGGTGGCGGCGAGCACCTGGCGGTGGAACTCGCGGCCCAGCACGGAGGCCGTGGTGAGCAGGGCGCCGACCGGTCCGGGCAGCAGGGACAGCCTGCGCCGCAGCGCGTCGCGCACGCCGGGCGCGATGGCGGTCACCGGGTTGCCGCCCTGCCACAGCCGGGCGGTCTGCTCCACGAAGAACGGGTTGCCGCCGGTGCGCTGGTGCACGGCGGCCACCAGCTCGGCGTCCGGCGCCCGGCCCGCGGTGCTCGCCATCAGCTCGCCCACGCCGTCGACCGACAGCCCGGTCAGCGTCACCGGCACCGCCCGGCCCACCAGCGGCGAGAACAGGGGCCGCAGCGGGTGCCCGTCGGCCTCCACCTCGGCGTCCCGGTAGGTGCCGATCAGCAGCACCCGCTCGAACCAGGTGTGCTGCGCGGCGAACCCCAGCAGCCGCAGCGACGCGACGTCGGCCCAGTGCAGGTCCTCCAGCACCACCACGACCGGCCGGTGCTGGGACACCGCGACCAGCGCCGAGGTCACCGCGTCGTACAGCGGGAAGCTCTCCGGCGCCTGGTTGGCGGGCGCCTCGCCGAGCAGCACGGCCAGCCGCTCGCGGTCGACCGACGCCCACTCGTCGGGGGTGGCGGCCCGCCGCAGCGCCCGCACCACCTGCACCCACGGCCAGTAGCCGGGCGCGGAGTCGGAGTCCCAGCACGAGCCGCCGAGCACCAGCGCGCCCCGCTCGCGGGCCTCCTCGGCCGCCCCGGTCACCAGGGTGGTCTTGCCGATCCCCGGCTCGCCGGCCACCAGGACCAGCCCACCGTGGCTCCGGGCCGCGCGGTCGATCTCGGCGCGCAGCACCCCGCTTGGATGATCCCGTCCGATGAGTCGCATGACAGCGACGAACCTAGTCCATCCGGGTGGCCGAATCGGGTGAAAACACGTCCTGCGGGGCGATTGTTCGGTCAACTGTTCGAATCCGCCGCGCCGCTCGCCCGCCCCGGCGCGACGCGCCCGGTCCCGGGCCGCCCCACCTCCGCCCGGCCCGGCCGCCCCCGCGCCGGGCCCGCGCCCGCCGGTTCGGACGGGGTCCGGGTTCGGGGGCGGGGCACGGCGGGACGGGCCGGGCGGGTGGCGGTCAGCGGATGTCGCCCGGCGGGCCGGCGGGGGCGAACAGGGGGCCGGAGGCCGTCGCCGCGCCCGCCTCGCGCCACCACCGGGCCTGCTCGGGGGTCGTGACCTCGGCGACGGAGACCTCCACCCCGGCCTCCCGCACCACCGCCAGCAGGTTCACCAGCGCCCGCGCCACCGGGGGCGCGGGCGGTTCGGTCAGCGGGCGGCACACCCGCACCGCCCGCGCCGCGGAGCCCGTCACCCGCGCCAGCTCGGCGGGCGCGGCGGTGAAGCCGTCGACCTCGACGCCGACCCCGCTCTCGGCCAGGACGCGCAGGTTGTCGGCGGGCTCGTCCTCGCCCAGCACCACATCGGCGGGCGCGCCCAGCCGCAGCGACCCGGCGGGCAGCCCGTTCTCCGCCAGCGCCTCGCGCACCGCCGCCACCAGGTCCGGGTCCGCCGCCTGGGTCCCGGTCAGCGACAGCCGCACCGGCACGTCCCGGCCCAGCTCCCGCCGCCACGCCCGCGCCTGCGCGCACGCCACCCGCAGCGCCCACGTGCCCAGCGGCGCGGCCAGCCCGGTGTCCTCCGCCAGCGCCAGGCACTGCTCGTGCGGCACGGCGCCGAGCTTGGGGTGCTCCCAGCGCAGCGCCACCTCCGCCGCCACGACCCGCCGGTCCGCCAGCGCCACCAGCGGCCGGTACTGCACGCGCAGCTCACCGCTGCGCCACGCGCCCGGCATGGTCGCGGCCATGCTGAACAGCCGCCGGTCCAGCGCGTCGCGGGTCGGGTCGGCCAGCTCCCACTGCCGCCGGCCGTTGCCCTTGGCCCGCCGCAGCGTCAGGTCGGCCGAGTCGAGCAGCTCGGTCGGCGACGCGTCGCGCGGCGGCCGGTGCACCACGCCGATCGTCGCCGAGCAGGCGACCCGGTCGCCGTCGGCGTCGAACGGCACGGACAGCTCGTCGTTGATGCGGCGCACCATGGTCACCACGTCCGGCGTGGTCTCGGTGTTCTCCACCAGGATCGCGAACTCGTCGGAGCCGAACCGCGCCACCATGGCGTCCTCGTCGGCGACCAGGCCCTCCAGCCGCGAGCCGACCACCTTCAGCAGCCGGTCGCCGACCTGGCGGCCCAGCCCGCCGGTCACCAGCGAGAAGCCGTCCAGGTCGAGGTGGAACACGGTGACGCCGGTCGCCGGGTCGGCCGTGCGCAGCGCCTGCTCCAGCCTGCTGGTGAAGTACTGGCGGTTGGGCAGCCGGGTCAGCACGTCGTGCAGCGCCTGGTGGTTGAGCTGGCCCTGCAGCAGGTTGACGTCCGTGGCGTCCTCGGCCAGCACGACCACCTGGCCGCCGCCCTCGTGGCGGCGCAGCGGCGACAGGGTCAGCGTCACCCACGCCACCTCGCCGTCGGCGCGCACCAGCCGGTGCGGCTGCGTGATCGACGTGGTGCCGCCCTCGGTCAGCTGCGCGAAGTCCGCGCGCAGGCGGTCGCGCTCGTCGGGGTGCACCAGGTCGAACAGGGTCCGGCCGGTCAGCGCGCCGGGCTCGTGGTCGACGATCCGGGCCAGGGCGGTGTTGGTCCGCAGCAGCGCGCCCGCGAGGTCCGCGGTCGCTATCCCGGTCGACGTGTAGCCCTCCACCAGCGCGTAGCGGGTGTCGCTGACCTCCAGGTCCACCTGGGCCTGGCGCATCGCCCGGTACAGCGAGCGGCCCAGCTGCTCCTGCTGCTCCAGCGTGGACACCCGGATGCGCTCGACGAAGCCGGCGGCCAGCGCGGCGATCACGTCCACCACCCGGTCGCGCAGCCGGTCGGCCCGGTCCAGGCCGGGCATCCCGAGCAGGCCCCTGCTGACCACCTCCACCGAGCACTGGAGACCCTCGGGCGCGGTGCAGTTGAGGTCCACCAGCGCCGCGCCGACCTCGTGCCCGACCCGGTGGGCGGAGGGCTCCGCGAGGACGCCCGCGCACAGCCGCTCCACCAGGCCGAGCAGGTGGTGCTCCAGCTCGGCGTTGCTGAGCGGGACGAACGCGCGGGAGCTGAGCAGGTAGGTCCACTTCTTGGCGAGCTTCGCGCGGGCCCGGGCGCCGTCGGCGTCGCGGGGGAGCGGAGCGGTCATGTCAGCGGCCCCCGGTCGCGGGGTTTGCGGCCCAGCCCGACGTGGACCTGGGCGTTGTCGTCCGGGTCGTCGGCCACCGAGCCGGCGCCGTCGGGCCGCCACAGCGCGCAGCCGGTCACGCCCGGCTCCTCCAGTTCGAACCCGTCGAACAGGGCGGTGACCTCGGCGCGGGTGCGGTAGACCAGGTTGTCCCGCGAGTTGCTGCGCCGCACGGTCGTCACCGCCGCGCGCATGGTCTCCACCCGGCGGTCGGCCGTGGCGTGGGAGATCACCAGGCAGCTGCCCGGCGCGAGCCGGTCCCGGTAGCGGGCCACGCAGCCCGCCGGGTCCTCCGAGTCCGGCGAGAAGTGCAGGACCAGCAGCATCAGCAGGGCGACCGGCCGGTCGAGGTCGAGCAGCCCGGTGACCTCGGGCCGGGACAGCACGTCGGCCGGGTCGCGCAGGTCGGCCCGGACCACCACCACCACGCGCTCGTCGCCGGCGACGATCAGCCGCGCGTGGGCCACCGCGACCGGGTCCTTGTCGACGTGGACGACCTTCGCCCGCGGCGCCACCTCGTGCACGTTCCCGGCGGTCGGGATACCGGAACCGAGGTCGATGAACTGAGTGATTCCGGAATCAACCAGATGGGTGACAGCGCGGCGCAGGAACGCGCGGTTCAACCGGACCGGGTGCCGCGCCCCGGGCAGCACCCGGAGCATTCGGTCGCCCATCTCGCGGTCCACCGCGAGGTTGTGCGCCCCGCCCAGCAGGTAGTCGTATGTCCTGGCCACGCTGGGAACGTCGACGTCGGTGCCCCGGGGCAGCCAGTCGAGATCGGTCATCGCGCGCTCCAGTCGGTGGTCGGCCCGGGACATCCAACCGCTTCGCGCGTTCCGACACCAGTCGATCCGCCGACTTGACTCGAATGCGCGAGTCGCCGACGTCCGAATGGCGCATACAGTGTCGCGGTCAATACCGGTCGGTGGAGAGGTGGCGGACACGAGCGCCGAAAAGAGGCGGACACCCCCGGTGCGGGGCGACGCGCCGCTGGTCGGGCCGGTCGGACCGGCCCCCGGCGGACTCGCGCTCACCGCACCGGTGCGGTTTCGCGCGGATCCCGCCGCGCTTCGCCCCCGCCCGCCGGGCGGGTTGTCCACCACCCCTCCGGAATTGCCCCACCAGGGGCTTTCCGGGTGTGCCGGCATGGCCGTGGCGGCGGATGCCGCCGGGCGAAATCCGCCGCGCATTCGGGAACCGCCCGACCGGCGACCGCGGCGGATCCCGCGGTCGCCGCAGCCCCCCGCCACCGCGCGCCGACCGGGAGTTCGGAAGTATTCGCCGAAATCGCGGTCGAAATGGTGGAGCACTGGCGGGTCGGCGGTGGTCCGACGGGAATCGGCGATCGCCGGATTCCACGCCCGTCGCGGTGCGGCACACCGTTTTCCTCCGAATCCGGGGTCGTCGGCCGAAGCGCCGGCGACCGCCTCGTCACATCGAACCGAGGGAGGTCTTCCCCATCTTGCGGTACTCACCCATCGTCGGCGCGGTGGCGCTGCTCGCCGCTTCGGCGCTCACCGCCGCGTCACCCGCCGCCGCCGCGCCGTCGTGCCGCGACGTGTTCGCGCCCGTCCACGTGCTCGGCCGGCCGGAGGTCGTGCACGGCACCCTCTGCACCCCCGGCGGCGGCGCCTCGACGGTGCAGCTGCTGATCCCCGGCGCCACCTACAACAGCACCTACTGGGACTACCCCGTCCAGGGGCGCTCGTTCCGCGCGGCGCAGAACGCGGCCGGCTTCGCGACCCTGGCCGTGGACCGCCTGGGCACCGGCGGCAGCTCCCGCCCGCCCGCCGCCACCCTGACCGGCTTCGCGCAGGCGGAGGCCGCCCACCAGGTCGTCCGGGGGCTGCGCTCCGGCGCGTACGGGCCGTCGTTCCGCAAGGTCGTCATCGGCGGCCACTCGCTGGGCGCGGCGATCAGCGTGCTGGAGGCGGCCACGCACCGCGACGTGGACGGCGTCCTGCTGACCGGCCTGACCCACCGCGTCAACCCGGTCGGCGTCGCGGCGGTGTTCGGGAACTTCGTCCCGGCCAACCTCGACGCCCGGTTCGGCCTGCTGCACCCCCCGGGCTACCTCACCACCGCGCCCGGCACGCGCTACGCCGGCTTCCACGCGCCGGGCCCGCTGGAGCCGCGGCTGCGGCAGCTGGACGAGGCGACGAAGGACGTCTTCTCGCCGACCGAGGCCGTGGACGGCCTGGGCGTGGCCGTGTTCCTGCCCTACAGCAGGCTGATCGACGTGCCGGTGCTGTCGGTGGTCGGCAGCCGGGACGGCGCGGTGTGCGGCACGGCGGCGACGGACTGCTCGACGGCCCAGGCGCTGCGCGCGCAGGAGGCGCCGTACTTCCGCACGCCGCCCGACACGCACGTGGTGCCCGGCTACGGCCACTCGATCAACCTGGCGCCGGACGCGGACCGGTACTTCTCGGCGGTGGCTTCCTGGGTGGAGGGGGAGGTGGGCCGCTGACGGCCGTGCGGGGCCCGCGCGCGCCACGGGCCCCGCACCCCGCGACCGCCCGGTGGCGGAGGCCGCGATCGCCCGGACGCACCTGTGCCGGCGCGCCGGCGGGCGGCACACTGGAGGTGGCGCGCTTCCCCCGTCGCCGAGCGGCGGAGGGGGCCGACCATGGGTGGGACGCGGGCGAGGCTGGCAGCGGCGATGGCGGCGGTCGAACGGGGCTGGCCGGTGATCCCGTTGCGGCCGTACGGGAAGGCGCCCGCGGTGCGGGACTGGGACCGGTGGGCGACGCTGGACCCGGCCCGGGTCCGGGCCTGGTGGGAACGCCTGCCCTACAACGTCGGGATCCCCTGCCGCGCGGCCGGGCTGCTGGTGGTCGACCTGGACCGGGGGGTGCCGCACGGCCGGGACGCGTTCGCCGCGCTGGCGCGCGACCACGGCGCCCCGGACCCGGTGGACACCTACACGGTCGCCACTCCCGGCGGGGGAGAGCACCGGTACTTCCGGGCGCCCGACCTCCCGCTGCCCAACACCGCCGGCAGGCTCGGGCCGCACGTCGACACCCGCTCGGCCGGCGGGTTCGTCGTGGCGAGCGGTTCGGTGCGGCGCACCGCGGCCGGCCCGCGGCTGTACGTGGTGGTGCGGGACGCGCCGGTCGCCGACGCCCCGGACTGGCTCGTCGCCGCGCTGCGCCCGCCGGCCCCCGCCCCGCGGCCGGAACCGGTGGAGGTCCCCGCACCACGGCGGATCCGCGCCTACCGGGCCGCCGTGGTGGCGGGGGAGGTCGCGCGGGTGCGGGCGGCCCTGCCCGGCGTCCGGGCGCACGTGCTGTTCACCGCGGCGTGCCGGCTGGGCGAACTGGTCGGCGCGGGCTGGCTGGGCGACCGCGCCGCGACCGACGCGCTGCTCGACGCGGCGGCGCGGCACGACGGCGTGGAGGGCTGGACGCGGCGGGAAGCCCTGCACCACATCGCCAACGGCATCGCGACCGGCCGCCGGCGGCCCCGCGTCATCCCGGAACGCCGCGCTCCCGCCGACGCCGGGCGTGCCGTGCCACCCGCCGACGCCGGGCCGCCACCCCCGCGGCGGACCGGGCCCGACTCCGCGCGCGTGACCGGTTCCCGGTGAGGAGCGCGGCGGCAGGCGTGCGGCGCAAGGGCGGACCCGCCGTGCCCGCAAGGCTTTCCCCGTCGGGTTCCCGAACGCGCGCGACACCCGGACCGCCCCCGGCGCCGAGCGGTTCGCCGTGGTCGGGGTGGGTGGCTGCCCGGTGTTCACGCGTTCGGCGGCAGGGCCGGCCGCGGCGACCGCTGTGGCAACATCCGCGCAGCGGCCGGGGACGTCCCGGCCGAGGTCGACCTCGGGGGTGGGGGATGAAGAGAACCGCGGTGCTGCTCCTGGCCTGCGCGCTGGGAGTGGTCCTCGCGCCGGCCGCCACCGCCCACCCGGGCTGGGCGGCGACCTGGGCGGCGTCGCCGCACGAGCCGACCGACGCCTTCGGCCCCACCTGGGGCGCCGAGGGCTTCGACAACCACACCGTGCGGCAGGTGGTGCGGCTGTCCTCGGGCGGGCCGGCGATCCGCGTCCGGCTGTCCAACGCCTACGGCGACACCCCGCTGGTGGTCACCGGGGCCACGGTCGCGCGGGCCGGGCAGGGCGCGGCCGTGCAGCCGCGCTCGGTGCGCCACCTGACGTTCGGCGGCCACCGGGCGGCCACCGTGCGGCCGGGCGGGGAGCTGGTCAGCGACGTGGCGCCGCTGGCGGTGGGTCCGTTGCAGCGGTTGGCGGTGACGCTGTACTTCGCGGGCCGCACCGGTCCGGCGACGGGCCACGCGTTCGCCGCGGCCACCAGCTACCGGGCCACCGGCGACCACCGGGCCGACGTGGCGGCGGACGCGTTCGGGGAGACGTCGACCTCGTGGTTCTACCTCAGCGCCGTGGAGGTGGTCGACCGGACGCCGCGCCGCGACGCCGTGGTGGCGTTCGGCGACTCGATCACCGACGGCGCGGGGTCCACGGTGGACGGTGACAACCGCTACCCGGACGAGCTGGCCGAGCGGTTGGGCGGGCGCCGGAGCGTGGTGAACGCGGGCATCGGCGGCAACCGGGTGCTCAACGACTCGGCGTGCTTCGGGGAGAAGGCCACCGCGCGGTTCGCCCGCGACGCGCTGGCCCAGCCCGACGTGCGCACGGTGATCCTGCTGGAGGGCATCAACGACATCGGGTTCAGCGACTTCGGCATCGACTGCGCCAAGCCGAACCCGGAGGTCACCGCGGCCCAGCTCGTGGCGGGCTACCGGGACCTGATCGCGCAGGCGCGCGCGAAGGGCGTGCGGGTCGTCGGCGCGACCCTGCTGCCGTTCAAGGGCGCGGTGTACTACTCCGAGCGCGGCGAGGCGGTGCGCGACGAGGTGAACACCTGGATCCGGACCTCCGGCGAGTTCGACGCGGTGGTGGACTTCGACCGGGCCACCGCCGACCCGGCGGACCCGGACGCGCTGCTGCCCGCCTACGACAGCGGCGACCGCCTGCACCCCAGCGACGCGGGCTACCGCGCGATGGCCGAGGCCGTCGACCTCTCGCAGCTGTAGGGCGGTTCCGGCGGGCGGAGCCCCGGCGCCCGGCCGCCGGGGCTCCGCGCGTCAGCGGTCCCCGTCGCCGTCGGCGGTGTCGCTCAGGTCGGCCAGCCGCCGCCGGACATGCTCGGCGGCGGTGTCGCGGCCCTGCTGCCGGTACAGCTCCAGCGCCTCGCGCCACGCGGCGCGGGCGTGGTGGTGCTCGCGCAGGGCCAGGTGGGCGTGGCCGAGCCGGTCGAGGGTCTCGGCGGAGCTGTACGTGCTGCCCAGGGGGCGGTAGAGGGTCAGCGCCTGCCGGTAGCGGTCGACGGCCTGCCGGTGGTGGCCGGTGCGGTGGTCGACGTAGCCGAGGGTGTCGAGGACGTGGGCCTCCACCTCGGGGTCGTCGCGGTGGTCCCGGTTGAGGGCCAGGGCGTCGCGGCAGTGGGCGCGCGCGGTGTCGTGGTCGCCCAGGAGGGCGGCGACCCAGCCCGCGTCGGCGTGCGCGCGGGCCTGGCCGACCGGGTCGCCCAGGGCGCGGCAGATCTCCAGGGCCTGCCGGGCGTGCTCCAGCGCCCGCCGGTCGTCCCCGCCGCGGGACCGGGCCTCGGCGAGCACCCGGTGGGCGCGGGCCTGGAGCGCGGGGGCGTGGTGGGTCCGGGCCAGGGCGAGGGAGCGGTCCAGGTGGCCGACGGCCTCCGCCGGCCGCCCCAGGTGGATGTGGGCGCGGCCGAGGCAGCGGTGGGCGTGGATGCGGGTGGCGGGGTCGGGCAGGTGGGTGGCGGCGTCCAGCGCGGCCTGCCACCGGGCCAGCTCGTCGGGGTGGTGCCCGCGCCGGGCGTGGAAGGTGCCCAGCACCCAGGCCAGCTGCCACACCTCCCGGTGCCACCGGTGGGCGGCGGCGGTGTCCTGGGCGGCCGACAGGTGCGGGTACTCGGCGTCCAGCCAGGCCATCGCGGCCTGGGCGTCGGGCAGCGGCCGGGGGTGCACGCCGGTGGCGGGCGGGTCGAGGTCGATCGGCTCCTGGTGCGGGTCCAGGCGCAGCTGGGCGGTGTGGGCGGTGTGCAGGTAGAACTCCACCGCCCGCCGCAGCGCCGCCGCGCGGACCGGCGGGGCCAGCTCGTCGGCGACGGTGGTGGCGTAGTCGCGGACGAGGTCGTGCATGGCGTAGCGCCCGCCGGTGTGCCGGTCGACCAGGGAGGCGTCCTCCAGGGCGTCGAGCGCCCTGCGCGCCCGCGCGGCGGGCAGGCCGGTGAGGCAGGCCGCGGCGGGCAGGTCGGTGTCGGGGCCGGGCGCGATGCCCAGCAGCGCGAACACCCGCCGCTGCTCGGGGGTCAGGCCGCGCAGCGACCAGGACAGCACGGTCGGCAGGCTGGCGCTGGGGTCGTCGTGGTCGAGCACGTCCAGGCCCAGGTGGCGCAGCTCGGCGGCCAGCTCGGCCAGCGGCGCCCGCGGGCGGGTGCGGGCGTGCCGGGCGGTGATCGACAGCGCGAGCGGGTGGCGCCCGCACCGGTCGACCAGTTCGTCGGTGGCGCCGGGCTCGGCGGCCACGCGCGGCGCGCCCGCGCGGGCGGCCACCAGCGCGAGCGCCTCGGCTCGGGTCAGGACGCCCAGCCGCAGGTGGCGGGCGTCGTAGCGGTCGATCAGGGCGGCGAGCCGGTTGCGGCCGGTCACCAGCACGGCGCAGGTGGGCGCGCCCGGCAGCAGCGGGTCGATCTGGTCGGCGCCCGCGGCGTTGTCCAGCACGACCAGCACCCGCTTCCCGGCGACCAGGCTGCGGTAGAGCGCCGCCTTGGCGGCCGGGTCGTCCGGGACGCGGTCGGGTGCGACGCCGAGGGCGGTGAGGAAGCCGCGCAGGGCGTCGTCGGGCGCGACCGGGCGGTGGGCGGGGCTGAAGCCGTGCAGGTCGACGAACAGGTGCCCGTCGGGGAACCGGTGGGCGTTGCGGTGGGCCCAGTGCAGCGCCAGGGCGGTCTTGCCGATCCCGCCCGCCCCGCAGACCACGGTGACCGGCACCTGGCCCGCCTCGCCGGTCGCCGCGTCGTCCAGGAACCCGCTCAGCGCGGCCAGCTCGCCCACCCGGCCGGTGAACGACCGGGGCGCGGCCGGCAGCTGGCGCGGCACCGGCGTCGCCCGGGGCGGCGGTGGGGGACCGGGTGGCCGCGCCGGCGGAAGTGCGGCCGGCCCGTCCAGGCCGGGGTCGCCGGTCAGGACGCGCTGGTGCAGGTGTCGCAGCGACGGCCCCGGGTCGGCGCCCGGCTCCTCGGCCAGGCGGGCGCGGACGCGCCGGTAGTGCTCCAGGGCGTCGGCCTGGCGACCGTCGCGGTACAGGGCGAGCACCAGCTGCCCGGCGACGCGTTCGTCCAGCGGGCGCCGGGCCGCCCGCGCGGCCAGCGCGGGCAGCAGCGCGGTGTGCCGCCCGCAGCGCAGCGCCGCGTCGGCGTGCTCCGACTCGGCGGCCAGCCGCTCCCGGCCGAGGGCGGCCCGCACGTCCTCCGCCCAGGGGGTGTCCAGCTCGGGCAGGGGCTCGCCCCGCCACAGCGCCAGCGCCCGGTCGAACAGCGCCACCGCGCGCCGGTCGTCGTCGGCGGCCCTGGCCCGGCCCAGCAGGTCGCGGAACCGGTGCAGGTCCACGGCGCGCTCGTCCACGTCGAGCAGGTAGCCGCCGGAGCGGCGGACCAGCGACACCCCCTCGGCGGCGGACAGGGCCGCGCGCAGCCGCGAGAGGTAGTTGTAGAGGGTGCCGCGGCCCCGCGCCGGCGGTCGCCCGCCCCACACCCGGTCGAGCAGCCGGTCGGCGGGCACCGGGCGGTTGGCCTCGATCAGCAGCACGGCCAGCACCCCGCGCTGCCGGGGGTGCCCCAGGTCGACCCGCGCCCCGCCGCGCCCGGCCTCCACCGGGCCCAGCAGCCGGAACTCCGTCACCCGCCCACCACCCGGGTCGACCTGCGGGTTCCAGGTTCCGCGTACGGTTTCCGCACGACCGGTCGAGCAGCATGGACCACACGGGTGATCCAACACCACGCCCGCGCACCGACGACACGAAAAGAGACACAGTGCCCACCGCGCGCAACACCGAGTCGACCTCCGCGCTGACCTCCGCGCTGGCCACCGCCGGCGTGACCGCCGCCCTCCTGCTCGGCGGCACGGCCGCCACCGCCGAGCCGGCCGCCACCGCCGGGCCCGTCGGCCAGGCGACGCACAGCGCCTGCAACCGGCACGGCGTCGACGGGCACAGCGCCGAGGTCTGCCGCACCTGGACGCCCGTGGGCTCCGGCTACTACTTCGTCACCTGGGAGGTCCGCAGCGCGAGCGCGGGCGTCGTCGCCCAGGGCCGGTTCGACGGCAGGGTGGTCGACCTGGGCCTCTCGGGCAACCGCAACAACGTCGAGGACTTCGTGACCCGCGCGTGCTTCGGCAAGCGCTGCTCCTCCTGGGCCTGAGCGACCGCGCCGCCGCCGGCTCCCCGCACCGCGACGGGGGCGGGCCCGCCACCTGCGGCGGGCCCGCCCCCGTCGGGCCGGACGTGGAAGGAGCGGACCGCCCGGCTCAGGGCGGCCCGCTCCGGTCTGCGGGGCTCCTCCGCGGATTCCTCCGCGGGTTCTCCTGCGGGGGTCAGGACTCCGCGGCGAGGATCAGCGCGGTGTCGGCGACCTGCTCGAAGCTGGTGACCCGGCCGTCGGTCACCCGCCAGACGTGGGTGAAGCGGGCGGTCATGCCCTTGCCGGTGGCGCGGTGCACGCCGGTGTAGTTCCCCAGCGCCACCACCACGTCACCCGCGTCGAACAGGTCGTCCACGGTGACGGTGAACGACGCCCAGTCCGCGCCGATCCGGTGGAACACGTTGGCGAGGATGGCCTCCACGCCGATGTAGGTGCCCCCGTAGGTGGACCCGGCGGCCTCGGTCCAGCTCGCGTCGGGCGCCAGCGGGGCCAGCATCCCTTCCAGGTCGCCGCGGTCGGAGGCGGCGTAGTGGGCGCGGACGACTTCCAGTGCGGTCATGGTCTTCCTTCAGACGGGCTGTTCTTCGGGGTAGGACACCCGGCCGAGCGACGTGATGTGCGCGCCGCCGGGCGCGTTGCGGATCTCGCCTTCGCCGTTGAGGCCGAAGAACATGCCGGTGGTGCGCATGGCGTCCAGGTCGTAGAGCCACGTGGTGGCCACCGGGATGCGGAACTCGCGGAAGGTGAACACGTAGCGGTTCTCCCCGATGCGGTACGCCGTCGCCAGGTCGACGTCGCCGTGGCCGTGCTGCTCGCCGACCAGGCACTGCCAGGCGTAGCGCTCGGAGCTGAGGTACACGTGCTCGTAGAGGTGGTTGGGGCTGTAGCGGTAGAGCGCGCGCCAGCCGATGAGGTCGCGCGTGGGCGCGGGGGCCTCGCCCTTGGGGCCGACGCCGTCGCCGGTGTCCAGCACGCCGGGGCGGAAGACCTGCGACACCTGGGGGACGCCCTCGGTCCTGGTCTCCGCGATGGTCGACTCCACGGTGAGCGCCCGCCGGCTGTCCACGTCGGCGACCAGCACCGCGGACCGCCGCGGGGTGGCGGCGAAGGTGAGCGAGACGAAGAACGTCCCGGGCGCGCCCTCGACGGCCTCGTACCAGTCGGTGGCCTTCGCGTCACCGGCGGACCAGTCCACGGTGGACTCGTCGGTGAAGGTCAGCGTCAGCTCGCCGCCGTCGTCGTGCCGCACCGTCCACGTGCGACCGACCAGGGCGCCGCTGCGGGGCAGCCGGTTGCCGTCGATCCCCTTGGCGAAGTCGTCGACGGTCTTCCAGTCCGACATGGTGTTCCTCTCAGGCCAGTTCGATGGTGGGCAGGTCGACGGCGCTGGCGCCCGCGTCCGCGGTGACGACCGCGCCGCTGACGACGGAGGCGTCCGAGGACGCCAGGAACGCGATCACCGACGCCACCTCCTCCGCCTCGGCCGGCCTGCGCAGCGGCGTGTTCTCGGTGAGCAGCGCGTAGGCGTCGTCCCGGCTGATGCCGCGGGTCTCGCCGAACCGGTCCATCTGCTCGTCGGCCATGGCGGTGCGCACCCAGCCGGGGCACACGGCGTTCGCGCGCACGCCGTGCTTGCCGTAGTCGCGGGCGATGGACCTGGTCAGGCCGATCAGGGCGTGCTTGGTGGCGGTGTAGCCCGCGACCGCCGGCCCGGCGAACAGGCCCGCCAGCGAGGACACCAGCACGACCGAGCCGCCGCCGTCGACCAGGCCGGGCAGCGCGGCCCGGACGGTGACGAACGCGCTGGTCAGGTTCGCGTCCAGGGCCAGCCGCCAGCCCTCGTCGGTGGTCTCACCGGCCGTGCCGAGGCCGTGGCCGCCCGCGTTGGCCACCACCACGTCGATCCGGCCCAACCGCTCGGTCGCCCGCGCCACGACGGCGGCCATCGCCTCGCCGTCGGCGGCGTCGGCGGGCAGCGCCAGCGCGGCGTCGCCGAGCGGGCCGGCGACCTCCTCCAGCGGCGCCGGGCGGCGGCCGGTCAGCACGACCCGGCCGCCCTCGGCGACGACCTGCCGGGCGGTGGCCGCGCCGATGCCGGTGCCGGCGCCGGTGATCAGGGCGACCCGGCCGGTGAATCGAGAGCCCATGTAGGTCCTCCAGTGGTGACGGCGAGGCCGGCGACGGTGTCGGCGACCTCGGCGGGATCGGGGGTGCAGCGGGCGGTGACCGAGCGGACCAGCACGCCCAGCGGCTCGGCGTGCCGGGCGACGGACCGCGCCAGGCCGCGGATGCCGGCCGCCGCGGCGGACTGGTGCGGCAGGTGCGGGCACGAGACGGCGACCGCGACGACCACGCCGCCGCCGTCGCCCATCGCCCGCAGCGCCGCCCGGGTGGTGTAGAACGCGGCGTCGAGCTGGGTGCCGAGCACCAGGTGCCAGGTCTCGTCGTCGACGTCGAGCGGGAACGGCGCCCCGGCCGCCGGACCGCCGCCCGCGGGGGCGCTCCGCCGGGGGCAGGGCAGGGCCGGGGTGGTGGTGACCAGCAGGTCGAGCCGGCCGAAGTGCTCGACCACCGCCGCGACCGCCGACTCCGCCTGGGCGGGGTCACCCGCCTCGGCGCGCACCGCCATGCCGCACCACAGCCCGCCGCCCACCAGCTCCACCGCCGTGGAGTCCGCGTCCAGCGCGGCCACCCGAGCCCCGGCGGCGTCGAGCCTGCGCGCCACCGCCGCGCCGATCCCGGAGCCCGCCCCGGTCACCAGCGCGACCTTGCCCTCCATGCCCATGATCGGACGTTAACCCCGGGGCGCCCGCCTCCCCCATAGCCGGGGGGAGGCGGGTGCGCCCGAGGTCAACGGGTGTTCACGGTCGGGCAACTCCGAAGCGCGGCCCGGTCAGGTCGCCCACGGCGACGTGCACGGCGCGCAGGTCGCTGTAGAAGTCGATGCTGTGCGCACCGCCCTCCCGGCCGACGCCGCTGGCCTTGATGCCGCCGAACGGCGTGCGCAGGTCGCGCACGTTGTGCGAGTTGACCCACACCATCCCGGACTGCACCGCCCGCGCCACGCGGTGGCCGCGCTGCAGGTCGGAGGTCCACACGTAGCCCGCGAGGCCGTACTTGGTGGCGTTGGCCAGGGCCACGGCCTCCTCCTCGGTGTCGAACGGCGTCACGCACACCACCGGCCCGAAGATCTCCTCCTGGAACACCCGCGCGTCCGCCGGCACGTCGGCGAACACCGTGGGGGACAGGAAGTTGCCCGACGGCAGGTGCTCGGGGCGGCTGCCGCCCGCCACCAGCCGCGCCTCCTGCTTGCCGATCTCCACGTACTCCAGCACCCGCGCGTAGTGCTCGGGGTGGATCAGCGCGCCGACCTCGGTGGCCGGGTCCGACGGCAGGCCGACCCGCACGGCCGACGCCCGCGCCGCCAGGGCCTCCACGAACGCGTCGTAGATCTCCCGCTGCACCAGCACCCGCGACGAGGCCGTGCAGCGCTCGCCGTTGAGCGAGAACACGCCGAACACGGCGGCGTCCACGGCGCGGTCGAAGTCGGCGTCGGCGAAGACCACGCACGGCGACTTGCCGCCCAGCTCCATCGACACCTCCTTGAGGTGCTCGGCGGCCGTGCGCATGATGATCTGGCCGGTGCCGCTCTCACCGGTGAACGACAGGCGCGGCACGTCCGGGTGCGCCACCAGGGCCGCGCCCGCCGACTCGCCGATGCCGTGCACCAGGTTGAACACGCCCTCGGGCACGCCCGCCTCGGCCATGATGCCGGGCAGCAGGCTCGCCGACAGCGGCGACCACTCGGCGGGCTTGAGCACCACCGTGCAGCCCGACGCCAGCGACGGCGCGAGCTTCCAGGTCTCCAGCATGAACGGCGTGTTCCACGGCGTGATCAGGCCCGCGACGCCGGCCGGCTGCCGGATCGCGTAGTTGACCTGCTTCTCGCCGACCAGGTAGGCGTCCTCGTGCTGGGCCACGATCACGTCGGCGAAGTAGCGGAAGTTCTCCGCCGCCCGGTGCGCCTGGCCCTTGGCCTGGGTCACCGGCAGGCCGGTGTCGAAGGTCTCCAGCTCGGCCAGCCGGTCGGCGCGCGACTCGATGGCGTCGGCGATCCGGTTGAGCACCTTGGCGCGCTCGCGGTCGGACAGCTTCGGCCACGGGCCCTCGGTGAACGCGCGGCGCGCGGCGGCCACGGCGTTGTCGATGTCGGCGGGGCCGCCGGCGGCGACGCGGCCGTACTCGGCGTCGGTCACCGGGTCGGCGACCGCGAACGTCGCGCCGTCGACCGACGGGACGTCCTTGCCGTCGATGTGGTGCAGCAGCTCGGTGGGCAGGTCGACCGGCTTCTTCACGGTGCTCATGCGTTGACTCCTGACGGGACGAGCAGGTCTTCGGCCTGCGCGCGCAGCGCGTTGATCTTCTCCAGGCCGGCCGGGGTGGGCTGGACCAGGGGCGGGCGGACGTGGGCGCTGGAGATGCGGCCCAGGTCGGCCAGGACGTGCTTGGCCGGCGCCGGGTTGGTCTCCACGAACAGCAGCTCCACCAGCGGGGACAGTCGGTAGTGCAGGTCGATCGCGCCCTGGTGGTCGCCCTCGACGTACAGCTCGTACATGCGGGCCACCGCCGCCGGGGCCAGGTTGGCCAGCGCGCTGACGAACCCGACGCCGCCGATGGCCAGCAGCGGCAGGCACAGCAGCTCGATGCCCGACCACATCAGGAAGTCGCGCCCGCACTTGTGCAGCACGTGCGAGAAGTGCTCGAAGTCCTTCGTGGTCTCCTTGATGCCCACGATGTTGTCGTGGGCGTTGCGGAGCCTGGCCACGGTGTCCGGCGCGATGTCGACGGCCGTGCGGGACGGCACGTTGTAGATCACGATCGGCAGGTCGGGGAACTCCCGCGCCACCGCGTCGTACCACGCGAACAGGCCCTCCTGGGTGGGCCTGCTGTAGTACGGGGTGATGACCAGCGCCAGGTCCGCGCCGAGCTTGCGCGCCTGGTCGGTCAGCTCCAGCGTCGCGTCGAGCGTGACCGCGCCGGTGCCGGGCAGGAACGGGATGGCGTCGCCCAGCTCCTCGGCGACCACGCGCATCGCGGTGATGCGCTCCTCCAGCGACTGCGCGCTGGGCTCGCCGGTCGAACCGCCGATGGACACGCCGTGCGAGCCGGACTCCTTCTGCCAGCGCACCAGCGCGCGCAGGCTGTCGGTGTCCAGCGCGCCCTCGGCGGTGAACGGCGTGATGACGGGCGCGATGGAGCCGCGGATCGACGCCGGGTCGGAACGGAACCTCATGTCGGGAACTCCCCTGAAAGCGGGGCCGGGGACCTGGTGTCCACGGCCCGGAGGGTGTTGAGCTTGTGCTCGCGGGCGAAGCGCTCCACGGCCTCGGCGGGTGCCTCGGCGCGCAGGAGGCGCAGGAGTTCGGCGTGCTCGGCGACCGACTCGCGGGCCCGGCCGGGCACCAGGCTGAACGTGGTCCGCCTGGTCATGTCCAGCCGCGCCCACTCCTTGTGGATCAGCTCGCGCAACCGGGGGTTGGGCGAGGCGTCGCACAGCAGGAGGTGGAACTCGCGGTTGAGCCGGGTGAAGCCGAGCGGGTCGAACTCCACCAGGGACGCGGCCATCAGGTCGTTGAGGTGCGCGGCGCGGTCCAGCATCGACCGGGACAGCCGGGCCTGGGACACCGCGTGGCCCTCCAGGAGCGCGAGCGCCTCCATGGTGTGCCGGTAGGCGGACGGATCGATGTCGGCGACCTGCGCGCCGACGTTCGGCTCGAACACCACCCAGCCCTCGGCCTGCAGCCGCCGCACGGCCTCCCGCACGGGGACCGGGCTGATGCCCAGCTCCCGGGCGATGCGGTCGAAGACCAGCCGGGCGCCGGGGCCGTAGCGGCCCTCGACGATCCGGTCCCGCAGCGTCTCGTAGGCGTACTGCGTCTTCGACCCGACTATCGCGGTCACTCCGACCACCGCTCGTACTCGGCGCGCTTGGCGGGCCCCATCGGGTACAGGCCGTCGATGTGCTCGCCGTCGGCGACGCGCTCCAGGATGAAGCGCTCCTCGCGCTCCATGGCCACGGCGTCGGCGGCGACCTCGTCCACCAGGGCGGGCGGGATCAGGATGACGCCCTCGGCGTCGCCCACCAGCACGTCGCCGGGCCGCACCAGCACGCCCGCGCACGCCACGTCCACGCCGACCTCCCACGGCACGTGCCGGCGGCCCAGGACCGCCGCGTGCGCGCCGGCGCTGTAGGCCGGGAGGTCGATGCCGGCGAACGCCGGGCTGTCGCGCAGGCACCCGTCGGTGACCACGCCCGCCGCCCCGCGCTTGACCGCGCGCAGCGCCAGGATGTCGCCCAGCGTGCCCGCGCCGTGGTCCTCCCGCGCGTCGATGACCAGCACCTGGCCGGGCCCGATGGACTCGACCGCGCGCTTCTGGGCGTTCATGCCGCCGCCGCGCTCGGCGAACTGGTCCTCGCGCAGCGGCAGGAACCGCAGCGTGTGCGCGGTGCCGACCATCCGCAGGTCGGGCCGCGCCGGGCGCAGGCCGGTCAGGAACGTGTGGTGCAGCCCGCGCTTGCGCAGCTGGCTGGACAGCGTCGCGGTGGACACCGACCGCAGCGCCGCCTCGGTCTCCGGCTTGATGGCCGGGACCGAGCCGCCGACGGCCGCCGCGCGGTCCTCGCGGGTGACCTTGGGCCGGGCGCCGGGCTTGGCCAGCGGCTCGGCCTCGCGGACGGTGTTGCGCAGCCGCTCGGTGTCGTTGACCGCCACCTCGACGACGTCGCCGGGCGAGACGACGGTCGCGCCGGTCGGCGTGCCGGTGAGGATGATGTCACCGGGCTCCAGCGTCACGTTGCGGCTCAGGTCCGCGATCAGGTACGCGAAGTCGAACAGCAGGTCGCCGGTGTTGTCGTCCTGCACCAGCTCGCCGTTGACCCAGGTGCGCAGCCGCAGGTCGGCCAGGTCGACCTCCCGCGGGTCCAGCAGGACCGGGCCCACCGGGGTGTAGCCGTCCGCGCCCTTGGAGCGCAGGTTGGAGCCGCGGTCGGCGTAGCGCAGGTCGTGCACGCCGAAGTCGTTGGCCGCGGCGATGCCGCCGATGTAGTCGGCGGCATCCTCGCGGGCGACCCGGCTGGCGCGCTTGCCGACGACCACCGCGATCTCACCCTCGAACGCCGACAGCTCGGTGCCCTCGGGCCGCACCAGGTCGCAGCCCGACCAGGACAGCGACGACGGCGGCTTGAGGAAGTACGACGGCTCCTCCGGGAACCGGCCGCGCTCGGCGGCGCGGCTGCGGAAGTTCAGGTGCACCGCGATGATCTTGGTGGGCGCCAGGCCCAGGGGGTGGGTCATGCCTTGAGTCCGTCCGGGATCGGGAAGTCGACGATCACCTGGCCGGTGCCGCTGCTGGGGAAGTAGTCGCACAGCTGCTCGCCGTGACCGCTGTAGGCGTCCCAGCCGAGGATGCCGAACAGCATCGCGGTGTCGGCCATCGCGGCCTCGCCGGTGAACCGCTCGTTGTAGGCGGGCAGCGCGGCCAGGAACTCCGCGATGTTGCCGTTCTGCCACTGGTCGAGCACCAGGCGGTCGGCCTGCTCGTTGATCGGGTTGCTGATCTTGTCCAGGTACTGCGAGGAGACCTCGTTCGGCGGGAACTGGTGCGACAGCGAGCCGCTGGCCAGGAAGGCCACCTTGCGGTCGCTGCGCAGCACGGCCCGCGCGATCGCCTCGCCGACCCGGCGGTTCTCGTCGATCGAGGAGTAGATGTTGCACCCGACCGGCACCACCGCGAGCGGCTGGTCCACCTCGCGGTTCATGAAGTGCATCGGCACCAGCGTGGCGTACTCCAGGCCGAGGTCCTTCACGTCGTGGACCATCGACTTCTGACCGCCGGCGTTGATCTCCTCGCCGATCAGCCGCGCCAGCTCCGGGGACCCGGGGTAGTCGTACTCCAGGTCGGCGATGAAGTGGGGCAGCTCGTGCGAGGCGTAGCTGCCCTGGTGGCGAGCCTTCCCGTTGATGTGGAAGCTCATGCTGTTCATCCAGTGCGAGTCGGCCACCACGAAGGTGTCCGCGCCGCGCTCGCGCGCCCGGCGGCCCACCTCGGCCAGGCCGACCTCGGCGTGCCTGCGGATGCCGTGGTGCTTGCCGGATTGGATGGACAGCCAGATCGACGGGACATGTGTGATCTTCGCTGCCAGCACGACCTCACCCATGGTCACCTCCACATCGGGGATCGTGTAGCGGATCGAATACGATCCGTTCGCGGAGCACTCTGTTGTGTCCGCTACCCAGGTTTAACAGGATACCGGGAAGGTACTGTTGACCGGGGACGCACGCCGTTTGACTCCGGGCGCACCGGCCGGCGGCCCGTTCACGACTCGGCAACGAACACTTGACGAACGGGCGATGTCGGACGACTGTGCCTGTCACCCAGTGTTACCCGAACCACTTTTCCAGCGCGAGCCTGCGCCGGTCGAAGGAGGGCGACGATGTCCTACGTGCTGACCACCGCCGGTGTGCCCGCGACGCAGCAGTTCGACCTCTGGCAGTCGGCCGTGTCGCAGACCTTCGTGCCCCTGGAGGCCACCGCCGGCGAGCACGCGGCCTTCCGCGGCCGGCTGCGCGGGCAGAACCTGGGCAGCGTGTCGGTGTACGAGGCGTCAGCGGACGCGCACACCGTGCGACGGACCTCGCGCACCATCGCCCGCGCCACGGCGGACCACTACAAGCTGTCGCTGCAGCTGCACGGCAGCGCCAAGCTCAGCCAGGACGGGCGGCAGGCGGCGCTGCGGCCGGGCGACTTCGCCATCTACGACACCACCCGGCCCTACTCGCTGGCCTTCGACGACGTGTCCTCCACCCTGGTGCTGATGTTCCCCCGGTCCATGCTGTGCCTGCCCACCGGCCAGGTGGAGCGGCTGACCGCGACCCGGTTCGCGGGCGGGCAGGGCGTCAGCGGGATCGTCAGCACCACCCTCGTGCAGCTGGCGCGCAACATCGACGACCCGCAGGTGCACGGCAGCGTCCGGCTGGCCCGCAACGTGGTCGACCTGCTGGGCACCGCGCTGGCCGACCAGGTCGACTACGCCGACGTGCCCGCCGAGACCTCCCGCGCGGCGATGCTGGTCAAGATCAAGTCCTACGTGGAGGCCCACCTGGAGGACCCGGAGCTCTCGCCCGGCGACATCGCGGCGGCCCACCACATCTCCACCCGGTACCTGCACAAGCTGTTCAGCGAGGCGGGCACGACGGTGTCCGGCTGGATCCGCCACCGCCGCCTGGAGCGCTGCGGCCAGGACCTGGCCGACCCCGGCAAGCACCAGCTCGCGATCGGCGTCATCGGGGCCCGCTGGGGCCTGGTGGACGCCTCGTACCTGAGCCGGGCTTTCAAGACCGAGTACGGGTTGTCCCCCTCGGAGTACCGGCGGCGCAGCGTCGAGCACCGGGCGCGCTGACGGTCAAGCTCCGTGCGCCCGCAGCCAAGCCTTCGGGTCGCCCGGCGGCAGAGACTGGCCCGCGATCAGCCAGTGGGAGGGGAGTCGACATGCGCGCGACAGGTCTTTACATCGGCGGCCAGTGGACCGCCGGGGCCGGGGAGTTCACCACCACCGACCCCGCCACCGACGAGGCGTTGGCCGTCTGCGCCGACGCGAGCGCCTCGGACGTCGACGACGCCGTCGCCGCCGCGCGCGAGGCCCTGCCCATCTGGGGCGCCACCCCCGCCCCCGAGCGCGCGGCGCTGCTGTGGCGGCTGGCCGACCTGATCGAGGCCGACGCGGAGAAGCTGGCCGAGCTGGAGACCCGCGACCAGGGCCAGCCGCTGGGCGTGGCCCGCGCGGTCAGCGTCACCGGCGCGGCCGAGCACTTCCGGTACTTCGCCGGCTGGGCGACCAAGCTCGACGGCGCGGTGCGCTCGGTGTCCTTCCCCGACACGCTCCAGTTCGACCGCCGCGTGCCGGTCGGCGTGTGCGCCCTGATCGCGCCGTGGAACTTCCCCCTGATGATCATGGCGTGGAAGTTGGCGCCCGCCCTGGCCTGCGGCAACACCGCGGTCATCAAGCCCGCCGAGCAGACGCCGCTGAGCACCGTGCGGCTGGTCGAGCTGTGCGTCGAGGCCGGGTTCCCGCCCGGCGTGGTGAACCTGGTGACCGGCGGCCCGGAGACCGGCAAGGCCCTGGTCCGCCACCCCGGCGTGGACAAGGTGTCGTTCACCGGCTCGACCTCGGTGGGCCGCGACATCGTCGCCGCCTCGGCGGCCGACCTCAAGCGGGTGACGCTGGAGCTGGGCGGCAAGACGCCGACCGTCATCGCCCGCGACGCCGACATCGACGCGGCCGTGGCCGGCACCGTCGCGGGCGGGCTGCTCAACAGCGGCCAGGTCTGCGCCGCCTACGCCCGGCTCTACGTCGACAAGGCGCGGCAGGACGAGTTCGCCACCAAGCTGTCCACCGCGGTCTCCGGGCTGCGCCTGGGCGCGGGCCTGCACCCCGACACCGACCTGGGCCCGCTGGTCAGCGCCGAGCACCGGGACCGCGTGGACGGCTTCGTGCGCGGCGCGGTGGCCGAGGGCGCGGACCTGCTGACCGGCGGGTCGCGCGGCGACGGCCCCGGCCACTTCTTCCAGCCGACGGTCTTCGCCTCGGTGCGGGACAGCATGGCCATCGCCCGCGAGGAGGTCTTCGGGCCCGTGCTGGCGGTGCTGGACTACGACGACGAGGACGAGCTGCTGCACCGCGTCAACGACTCGCCCTACGGCCTGGCGGCGGCGGTGTGGAGCAACGACCTGCGCACGGCCCACCGCCTGGCCGACGGCATCCGGGCCGGCGCGGTGTTCGTCAACATGCCCTGCATCCCCGACGCGGCGGCCCCGTGGGGCGGGTTCCGCTCCAGCGGCTGGGGCCGCGAGATGGGCCCCTACGCCATCGACGCCTACACCGAGATCAAGGGTGTGTGGATGCACCACGGCTGAGCCGCCCGTCCCCCGGCGATCGCGCCCCCGACCACCACCGGTCGGGGGCGCGACCGCTTTCGCGCGGCGCGCCCGCCGGGGCGCTCCGCGCGACAGCGCGGGAGAACAATTCTCCCGGATGGAATACCCGACCGTTCGGGTGATGCCGACGGATCGTGCGGTTCTCCGCGCGCCCCGGCCGCCTATTCTCCGGTTCGCGCCGGCGTGCGCGGGGGAGGGACATGGGCGGCTACGGGGTCGACGTGGCGGGGTGGCGGGAGGCGGCCGGCGCGGCGGTGTCCGCGGGTGGGCGGGGGTGGCGGACCGGGCCGGGCGGCGCCGTGCCCGCGGCGCCGCCCGGCTCCCGGGCAGCCGACGGCGGGCGCGGGGGCGGACCGCCCGGGGAACCGCGCGTGGAATTCGACGGCGATCTCGCCCGCGGTCCGGCGGGACCGCGCCGGGAGGACCACCGGGGCGCGGCGGAACGGCCCGCGGGATCGCGCCTCGCCCAAGGGGCGGGCGCGACGGCGGCGCACGGGGACCACCGGAAGAACGCCGGCCGGCCGTGCGAGCCCGACCGCGGGAGGGCCCGCCGGGAGGGCCCGGGGGAGCGGCGCTAGTGGGCGGGTCGACCGGTGTCCGGCCGTGGGTGGTCGGGGTGACGTCGGTGGTCGCGCTGGCGGTCGCCGCCCTGGGCGGGGTCTCGGGCTACCACCTGCTGAGGGAGGGGGCGGAGCCGATGGCGGCCACCGGGGCGGTCAAGGCGGGCACGGGCGAGCTGCGCGAGGACCTGGACCCGCTGCGCGAGCGGTTCCCGCCGCTGGTCGGGGCGATCGGCGCGCGGTGGCTGTCGGGCGCCTACGGCCGCGGCGGCGCGCCCGGCCCGTCGACGTACTGGATCGACGCGGTGGTGGCGCTGCCCGCCGAGGAGGTGCGGCGGCTGGTCGCCGCGCACGGGCCGACCGCGCAGGGGCGGTCGCCGGAGGTGGTCGACGGGCTGCGCGACCGGCTGCCGGCGGGGCCGTTCCTGACCGGCGAGGCGCTGGACCGGGCGTTCGGGCACGAGCGCTGGACGGTGTCGGCCTACCTGGACGAGCAGGCCGGCCAGGTGGTGCTCGTCGCCACCGGGGCGTGAGCGGCCGGTCCCGGCGCGGGTCAGATCCAGTACGGGTCCGCGCCGCGGGTCAGGCGCAGCAGGGAGCCGACGCCGCTCGGGTCCGGGGAGGGCCGCACGAACCCCGCCCGCGCGGCGATGCCGGCCGCCTCGCCGCGCGACTGGCAGTCCAGCTTGGTCAGCAGGCGCTCCACGTAGGTCTCCACGGTGCGCCTGCTGACCACCAGGCTCTCCGCGATCGCCTGGTTGGACAGGCCCGCCACCAGGCCGGTCGCGATGTCCAGCTCGCGCGCGGTCAGGCCGGAGGGGTTCTCGAACGGGGCGCAGGCCGCGACCACGCCGTTGCGGGGCCCGTCGACCACGCGCAGCAGGCGCACCCGGTACCAGCCGTCCTTCGCCGGCCACAGGAACGGCACCGTGCGCACGCCCAGCGCGGCGAAGGACTCCGCGAGCCCCCGCAGGTTCGGGTCGTCGGCGATCGGCGCGGGGGAGCGGCCCGCGACCGGGCCCGCGGCGGGCGACAGCCAGCTCGCCGACCACTCGGGGCCGAACCACGCGTCGAAGGCCGGGCAGTGCAGCGGGTCCACCCGGCGGGCCAGGGCGGAGCCGACCTGCGCCACGAAGTGCCGCGCCTCCTCGTCGAAGGCGGCCCGCACCGGCGCGTTGGCGTGCAGGACGCCCACCACCTGCTCGCGCCCGCCCAGGCGCAGCACCGCCGACAGCCCGTCCTCGAACCCGGCCGGGCGCAGGCGCTCCTGGTAGTGCGGCGAGTCGCGGAAGTTGTGCGGCATGTCGTCCATCAGCAGCGGCACCGCCGAGTCGAACAGCTGGCCGCCCCAGCGGGTGCGCGGCAGCTCGTGGGCCAGCTCCTGGCTGATGGCGCGGTTGTAGCCGTCCTCGGCCATCACCACGAAGCCGCGCGACACGGGGTCCCAGCCGGTGACCTGGACCGCGCACAGGTCGGGCAGCGCCGTGCGCAGGGCGGCGAAGACCTCACCCCACTCCACGGCGGCGCCGCTGCCCAGGGCGGAGCCGATGCGCACCGCCGAGGCCACTTTCGTGGTGTCCATCGCGCCTCCTCGTAGGCGCCCAAACCTACGGTGTGTGACGTGACCCCGGCAACAGAGTCACGACCGGGGCGCGCGAAGGGGCGCACGGTCGGAACCTCGTGCCGCGGGGTGAACCCGGTTGACCGCCAGTTACCTGAACGGTCTACCACACCCGGGGCCGAGGGAGATCCACTTCGGCGCATTCCGCGCCCCGCCGACCGGCGCCGGTCAGCGCGGGACCTCCTGGGCGAACGCGGCCCGCAGCGCCGCCGCGGCGCGGGCGTGCGCCTCGGCGGACACGCTGAGCTGATCGACCAGCAGCGCGAAGAAGCCGTGGATCTGGCCCTCGTAGCGCAGCAGGGTCACCGGCACGCCCGCGTCCAGCAGCCGGTGCGCGTACTCCTCGGCCTCGTCCCGCAGCGGGTCGTACTCGGCGGTCATCACCAGCGCCGGCGGCAGGCCGCCCAGGTGGGAGGCCGCCAGCGGCGCCAGGTAGGGGTCGTCCAGGTCCGACGGGTCGCGCGGGTACTGCCGGAAGAACCACTCCATGCTCTCCCGGTCCAGGAAGTGGCCCTGGCCGTAGTCCACGTAGGACGGCCGGTCGCTGGGCGGCGCGGTCACCGGGGTCGCCAGCAGCTGCAGCGAGATCGCCGGGCCGTCGTGGTCGCGGGCCATCAGGGACACCACGGCCGCCAGGTTGCCGCCCGCGCTCTCCCCGCCGACCGCGACCCGCCCGTCCGCGCCGATCTCCGCCCCGTGGGCGGCGACCCACGTCAGCGCGGCGTAGGCGTCCTCGACGGCGGCCGGGTAGCGGTGCTCGGGCGCGAGCCGGTAGTCCACCGACACCACGACCACGCCCACCGCGTTGCACAGCGCCCGGCAGGTGGCGTCGTTCTCGTCGAGCGACCCCAGGACCCAGCCCCCGCCGTGGTACCACACCAGCACCGGGAACGGGCCGTCGCCGTGCGGCGTGTAGACCCGGACCGGGATCTCCGCCGCCGGGCCGGGGACCGTGCGGTCGACCACCGACTCGACGGGCTCGGGCCTGGGCGAGGGCCGCCACGACGCGGCGAACGCCGCGCGCACCCGCGCCGGCGTGGCCTCGCCGTCGGGCACCAGCCCGCCCCGGGCTATCACCGCCCGCGCTTCAGGGTGCAGGGGCATCGGCGCCGTCCTCCGCGTCCGGTCCCCCGCCGGACCGCCGCGCCGCGGCGGTCCGGCGGGGGACGTCGTTGTCGTCCTGGTCGTGCGACAGCGCCGCGCGGGTCGCGAACACCGCGCCGCCGCCAGGGGGCCCCGGCGCCGCCGGGGCCGACCGGCGGCGGGCCACCGGGCCGCCCGGCCGCGTGCGCAGCCGGTCGGCGCGGCCCGCGACGGGCGCCCCGGCCTGGTCGACGGGTGTCATCTCACCCCCTCAGCAGCTGTCCGCCGTCGATGGGCAGCACGGTCCCGGTGATGTGGCGGGCCTCCAGCGAGGCCAGCAGCAGCACCGTCGGCACCAGGTCGTCGGTGTTGGCCAGCCGCCCCAGCGGGATGCGCCCGACCCACGGCGCGCGCGCCGCCGGGTCGGCCATGGCCGCGGCCGTCAGCGGCGTCTCGACCGGGCCGGGGGCGACCGCGTTGACCCGGATGTTGTGCGGGGCCAGCTCCAGCGCCGCCGACCGGGTCAGCGCGTTCAGCGCCGCCTTGGTCGCCTCGTAGTGGCCCAGGCCGACGGTCGGCTGCAGGGAGCCGGCCGAGCTGATGTGGACGATGGAGCCGCCGCGCCGGGCCGCGATCATCGCCTCGCCGACCGCCTGGGTGACCAGGAAGGTGCCGCGCAGGTTCACCGCGTACACCGCGTCGAGCACCTCGACGGGCAGCGACAGCAGCGGCGCCGCGCCGCCGACCACGCCCGCCGCGTGCACCAGCACGTCGAGCGGGCCCAGCTCGGCGACGGTCTTGGCCACGCCGGTGCGCACCGACTCCGGGTCGCGCACGTCCATGTCCACCGCGAACCCGCCGAACTCCTCGGCCTTGCGGGCCAGCCCGACCGCGTCCACGTCGGCGATCGCGACGCGGTGCCCGCGCCCGGCCAGCGCCGTGGCGATCGCCCCACCGATACCACCGGCTCCGCCGGTCACCAGCGCCACCATCACACGGCCTCCGCGATCACGACGCGCGGGCTGCCCGGCAGCGGGCGGGTTCGCAGGAAGTGCCAGCCGGTGTCGGCCAGCCAGCCGCGGACCTCGTCCTCGGGGTGCACGACGGTGCCGTCGACGACCAGGTACTCGCCGGCCATCACCGGGTCGAGCCGGCGGCCGTCGCCCGCGTCGAGCAGGAAGTCCAGCACCAGCAGGCGGGCGCCCGGGTCGACCGCGGCGCGCGCGGTGCGCAGGATGGCCTTGTTCTGCTCGGCGTCGAACCGGTGGACGACGTGCTCCAGCAGCACGGCGTCGTAGCGGCCGGGCACCTCGCCGGTCAGCGGGTCGGCCTCGTGGAAGGAGATCCGGTCGGCCAGGCCGGGCGGCAGCGAGCCCTCGACCAGGTCCAGGAAGTCCCTGGTGGTGACGAACGCGCCGGTGAGCCGGGGGTAGCGCTTGACGGCCTCGACGAGGAACGCCGTGGACAGCCCGCCCAGGTCCAGCACGCGCTCGTGCCGCGCGAAGTCGTAGTGCTCGGCCAGCATGACCGCGTGCAGCGAGTTGTAGGTCTGCACGCCGCTGGTGAACACCCCCCGCCGCGCCTCGTCCAGTTCTAACGGGCCGGGCTGCGCGGAGCGCATGGACGAGGTGTAGTGCAGCCAGTGCGGGTAGCTCAGGGCGTCCCAGAACGCCAGGTGCGGCCGCAGGTCCAGCCCGCCGTGCCCGGCGAGGTAAGCCTCGGTCACCGGGGTGTTGGCGTACTTGCCGTCGCGGTGCTCCAGCAGGTCCAGGCCCACCATCGCGTCGGCCAGGATGCGCGCGGAGCGCTCCGGCAGCTCGGCGCGCTCGGCCAGCTCCAGCGAGTTCGCGGGGCCCAGCGCGAGCGCGGAGAACACGCCCAGCTCGCTCGCCGCGAACAGCTGCTTGGCGGCCATGAACCCGGTGGCGACGGCCACCAGCGGGGTCGGGTCGGTCATCGGGGAACCTCCTGGTCCAGTGCGGGGTCGACGACGGCCTTGACCGCGGCCATCGACTGCGTGTCGCGAATCGCCTGCTCGGCTCCGGCGAGCCCGACGGCGGGGGAGAACATGGCGTCCCACTCGAAGCGGTCGGCGAACGCCGTGAGGAAGCGCAGCGCGCGGGCCAGGTCGCCCACGTCGCCGTGCAGCGAGCCGACGACGCTGATCTCGCGGCCCAGCACGACGTCCATCGGCACCGGCGCGGCGTCCGGGCCGGCGGCGCCCACCACGACGTGGGTGCCGCGCTTGGCGCACATCAGCACGCCCTCGCGGTTGGCGGTGGGCGCGCCCGCGAAGTCCAGCACCAGGTCCGCCCCCAGCGCGCCGGTCATCTCCTCGACCTGCGCGACCCGCTCGTCGGGGTCGGTGACCTCGGTGACGTCGATGGTGGCGTCCGCGCCGTACTCCGCGGCCAGCGCCAGCCGGCCGGCCGGCCCGCCGAGGGTGATGACCTGGCCCGCGCCGGCGGCGCGGGCGTACGCGGTGGCCACCAGGCCCAGCGGGCCCGCGCCCTGCACGGCCACCGTGGAGCCCGGCCGCACGCCGCCCGCGTTGGCGTACGCCCGCACGACGGTCTTGACCGCGCACCCGGCCGAGGCCGCCCAGGTGTCGGGCACGTCGGGCGCGAGGACGATCCGGTCCGCGCCCGGCGGGAGGTAGGCGTACTCCGAGAGCCCGCCGATGGCGTAGGGCCAGCGGTCGGCGCGCTGGCTGAAGCCGTAGCCGCGGTGGTCGCACAGCACCGGCTCGCGCAGCACGGTGCAGCCCGCGCAGTGGCCGCAGACCGCCTCCGACCACACGACGCGGCTGCCGATCCCGACCGGCTTGCCGCAGGCGTCCCGGCCGGAGTGCGCGCCCAGCGCCACGACCTCGCCGGTCATCTCGTGGCCCAGGACGATCGGCAGCGGCACCGACGGCAGGGCGCCCGCCCACAGGTGCGCGTCCGTGCCGCACAGCGTGGTGCTGGTGATCCGCACGATCGCCGAGCCCGGCGGCAGCTCCCGCGGCAGCGGCAGCTCGGTCAGCTCCAGCGGCGCGTTGAACTCGCGCAGCACCGCCGCGCGGGTCGCGGTGGGGTGCATCTACGCCTCCCCGCCGGCGGGCGCCGCGGTCGGCGGCGGCGCCCCGGCCGGGCGCTGGTCGTCGGCTTGGCACATGTGGGAATCCCCCTTCGCGGAAGTCGTTCAGGCCATGGAGTCCCAGCGGTCCCGGCGGCGCGTCCACAGCAGGACGACGAGGATCACCAGGAACGGCAGGACGCCGCGGTACTGCTGGAGGGCGACGACGGTGCTGGCGAGGCCCTGGAGCACGCCCAGGGCCACGCCGCCGACGAACGTCCAGGCGAAGCTGCGGAAGCCGCCGACGAGGGCGGCGGCCAGCGCGGGCGTGATCAGCAGGGCCTGCGAGCCGAAGTCGCCGGCCAGCCGGGGCGCGACGATCATGATGGCCAGGGCGCCCGCCGCCCCCGCCGCGCCCCAGACCACCATCGACAGCCCGGGGACCCGCACGCCGATCAGCTCGGCGGTGGTCGGCCGCTCGGCCATCGCCCGCAGCAGCAGGCCGGTGCGGGTGTGCTTGAGCAGCACGGTGGGCAGCACGGCGAACAGCACCGCGAGGGCCATCGTGATCACCGCGGTCCAGGTCACCACCACACCGCCCACCGTGGCCAGCGGGCTGTCGAACGGGGTGGGGAACCGGCGCGGGTGCTGCGCGCCGAACAGCCGCAACCCCACGGCGACGAGCCCGGTGAAGGCCGCGATGGTCACCGCGGCCTTCACGCCCTCGCCCGCCTCGGAGAACCAGCGCACCATCACCGCGCCCAGGCCCATGTGCACCGCGGCGGCGACCGCCAGGCCGCACGGGACGGCCAGCGGCAGCGGCAGGCCCGCCTCGTGCAGCACGACCATGGCGAACGCCCCGAACGCGCCCACGGCGGCCTGCGCGAAGTTGACCACCGCGACGAGCCGGTAGGTGAGCAGCGTGGACAGCCCCATCAGGGCGTACGCCCCGCCGGTGACCAGTCCCGCGATGGCCGCGGACAGTTGCAGCACGGCAGCCTCCGGGTCAGGCGCTGGGCACGGTGATGAACGTGTCGTCCACGACGACCCACCGCAGGCCGGTGAGGCGGACGATCTTCGAGCCCTGGTTCGGGGCGTGGGTCTCGCCGGGGCCGAACTCCCACGGGGTGCCCAGCATCGGGTCCTCGATCGGCGTCATGTCCCGCAGCGCGGCGTTGACCGACTCGCGGGTGACGTCGCCCTTGATGGTCTTGAGCACCTCGACGAGGAACTTGGCCGAGAGGTAGCCGCCCTGGGAGAACGCGGTGGCCTGCGCGTCGGCGCGGGTCACGGTGTCCCGCCAGCCCTTGTTGGCCAGGCTGTCGGCGGTGAAGGGCTCGAACTCGCTGCCCGCGTAGACGTTCAGCCCGAGCCCGCCGACGGCCTTGGCCACGCTGTCGGTGTAGGCCGGGGCCAGCAGCAGGAAGTCGACGTCGTCCATGCCCTGCGTCTTGGCCGCCTGCAGCCACGGCACGACCAGCTGCTCGGCCGGGTTGAACAGGATGGCGTCGCAGTTCGCCTGCTTGGCCTTGAGCAGGTACGGCGTGAGGTCGCCGCTCTGCTGCACGGTCATGTCGTTGAGCTTGAGCCGCTGGCCGCTGATCTGCTCCCAGCGGGTCAGCGCCGACTCGACGGCCTGCTCGTCGCCGGGCAGCAGGGCGGTGAAGTTGCAGATCGCCTTGTCGTTGAGCTTCTGCGACGCGTGCAGCAGCACGGCGGTCATCAGGGTGAACGGGCCGACGTTGACCGGCGCGATGTTGGGGCTCTGGAAGCACTTGGGCGTGGCCGCGACGGCCATCACCGAGCTGAGCTTCTGCTGCCGGTAGAAGCCGTCGTTGACGTCGCAGTCGGTGAAGCTGGCCGAGCCCGCCATCGCGACGACGCCCGCGTCGGCGAGCTCGCGGGCGACCTGGGCGGTGCGCTGGGCGTTGCCCGCGTCGTCCTTGACGATGTACTCGATCTTCTTGCCGTTGATGCCGCCCGCTTCGTTGGCGTCGTCGAAGACCCGCTGGGCGGTCTTGGGCACCTCGGCGGTGATGAACTGGCCGGTGAGCCCCGCCACCGCGCCGATCTTGATGGTGTCGTCGCCGCCGGCGCCGCAGCCGGCGAGCACGGATCCCATCAGCGCGGCCGTGCCGAGGACGGCTCCCGCCTTGTGCATCTTCATCTGGTGTTGTTTCCCTTCGGGTGTTTCAGCGGGCTGCGGAACCCAGGTAGGCGGAGACGACCGCGGGGTCGGCCAGCACCTCGTCGGGCGGTCCGGAGGCGATGACCCGGCCGAAGTCCAGGACCACGACGGTGTCGCAGGTGGAGCGGACCAGCTCGATGTCGTGCTCGACCAGCAGCACGGCGGTGTCGAAGCGCTCGGGGATCTCCGCCAGCCGCCGCTGCAGCAGCTCGGTCTCCGCGCCGGAGTGGCCGGCGGCGGGCTCGTCGAGCAGCAGCAGCGGCGGGCGGCCGGCGGCCAGGCCCGCGACCTCCAGCAGGCGGCGGGTGGCGACGTCGACGGTGGTGATCGGGACGTCCGCGGCGGGGCACTCGAACAGCGCGAGCTGCTCGTCGACCTCCTCGGGCGGCAGCGACCGGCCCGCCGCGACCTGGAGGAACATGCCGACGGTGAGCTGCTCGGGCACCCGCAGCTGCTGGAAGCTGCGGCGCAGGCCCAGGCGGGCGCGGCGGTGCGCCGGCAGGCCGTCCACCGGCTCGCCGCCGAGCAGCACCTGCCCGCTGTAGCGGTCGGTGAAGCCGGTGACCGCGTTGATGAGCGTGGACTTGCCCGCGCCGTTCGGCCCGACCAGGCCGACCACGTGGCCCCGCGGCACGCTCAGCGAGACGCCGTCGTTGGCGGTCAGCGCGCCGAACCGCACCGTCAGGTCGCGCACCTCCAGCACGGGGGTGGCGTCGGCGGGTTCGCGCGGCGCCCGCAGCCGGATCGGCACCAGCGGCTTGGGGTTGGCGTGCGGTATCGGCAGCGAGCCCCGCTTCGCGGCCGCGCGGCGGCGGCGCCGCGCGCGCAGCAGGTCGGTCTGGCTGCCGCCCAGTCGCAGCACCTGCACCGCGCCGATGCCGAACAGCAGGGCGGAGAGGTCCTGGGGGATGCCCAGGCCGTCCAGCACCGACGGGAACACCGCGCCCATCAGGCCGCCCGCGATCGCGCCCTCGGCGTTGTTGGTGCCCACGAACAGGGCGATGGCGAACAGCGAGACGGAGGCGAAGGCGGTGAAGTTGCCCGCGGTGACGATGCCCAGCTGCCCGGCCAGCAGCCCGCCGCCGACACCGGCCAGGAACGCGCTGAGCGCGAACGCGGTCAGCTTGCCCCGGGCGACGCTGATGCCGTGCGCGGCGGCGGCCCGCTCCGAGTGGCGGATCTCGACCAGCGCGCCGCCCGCGCGCGTGCGGTCCAGCAGCCACAGGCCGAGGAAGATCGCGGTCACGACGACGACGGTGAACACGAAGTACCCGCTGTCGGTGGTGAAGCCCGCGGGCCGCCGGACGAAGTCGTAGTCGGCCTGGCCGGGGAAGGGCAGGCCGGTGAACACCACGTCGAGCGCGGTGGCGAAGGCGAACGTGGCGACCGCCAGGTTCACCCCGCGCAGGCGCAGCGCGGGCAGGCCGATCAGCAGGCCCGCGACCGCGGCGGCCAGGCCGCCCAGCGGCAGCCAGACGGGGAAGCCGCCGGGCAGGTCGGCGACGTTGGCCCAGCCGACCACCCAGGCGCCGATCGCGGCGAAGCTCAGCTGGCACAGCGAGATCACCCCGGCCCGGCCGGTGATCAGGCCGTAGCTCTGCATGAACACGGTGGTCACGGCCGCGCCGGTGAGCATGAAGGTGACGCTGGTGTTGGCGAACCCGGCCACCACCGCGGCCACGGCGGCGGCGAGCAGCAGGCCGAGGACCACCGGGTGGGGCTTGCGGCGCAGGGAGGTCACCGCCGGACCCCGCTTCCGGAGGGCGTGTCGCCCAGGTAGAGCGCCCGCAGCAGCCCCTCGTCGGCGCGCAGCTCGCGGCTGTCGCCGGAGAAGACGATCTCGCCGCGGGCCATGACGTAGGCCCGGTCGGCGATGCCCAGGGCCAGGGCGGCGAACTGCTCCACCAGCAGCACGCCCACGCCGCTGTCGGCCAGCGCGCGCACCGCGGCGGCCAGCCGCCCCACCACGATCGGCGCGAGGCCCAGCGACATCTCGTCGATCAGCAGCACCTTCGGCCTGCCCAGCAGGGCCCGGCCCACCACCAGCATCTGCTGCTCGCCGCCGGAGAGCAGCCCGGCGGGGGCGTGCAGGTTCTTGCGCAGCTCGGGGAACAGCTCCAGCACCCGGTCGGGCGTGTCGCCGTGGCGGCAGGCGGCGCGCAGGTTGTCCAGCGCGGACATCTCCCGGAACACCGTCCGGTTCTGCTCGACGTGGGCGATGCCCGCCCGCGCCCGGCGCCAGGCCCGCAGCTTCTCGACCCGCCGGTCGCCGAGCCGGATCCGGCCGGAGGCGATGGGGATGGCCCCGGACACGCCTTCCAGCAGGGTCGTCTTGCCCGCGCCGTTCGCGCCGAGCAGCGCGGTCACGCGGCCCTCGTCGACGCGCAGGCAGACGTCGCGCACGACGGTCAGGCCGGACCTGTCGACCGTCACGTCCGCGAGGGACAGCACACTCACCGAATCCACCGTCCTGTCGATCTTCCGGGGTGGTTCGGCAAGAGTGGTACCGGGCGCTCGCCCCGGCGGTCCGTAGAAATACTGAAGTGCCTGATGGGGAATGTGAGCGTCCGTTCCGCGGCGATCGCCGCGCCCGGCGCCCGGACCGCCCGCCGGGCGCTTTTCACCCGGTCAGGGCGGGGTACGGGCCCAATTCGCGGGAAACCGCCACGGCTATCGCCCGCGGGGTCCGTTGTGCACGATTCGGTAACGCCCGCGCCACCTGTCGGTCCTGCCCGTGCATATGCACCGTCGTTCCCGGTGGGGCGCACGGCAGAGCGCCCGATGCCGGCACGGGGCATCGGGCGCTCGGGGCCGGTCGGGACGCCGGCGGCTCATTCGGGATTCAGTGCGCGCACCGGCATTCGCCGGGCGGGCAGTGGCGGCACGCCGAGAAATCCGGCAGGTCCAGCGTGGGATTGCGGTCGAGGAATCCGAGCGGTTTGAACATGAATCCGCTGTAGTCGACCGGCATGACCGGCCAATCCTCCGGCCGGGGCAGGTGGGTGGGGCCGAAAACGTGCCACAGGACCAGGTCGGCGTCGACCAGGGGCCGGTCCTGCGCGGTCCACGTCGGCAGCCCCGCGCCGCCGGGGTGCTGGTCGGGGTACTCGCCCGCCGGGTACCGCTCGTCCTCGTGGAACCGCGTCACCCACAGGTGCTTGGTGGCGAACGCGGCCCGCGCGGCGACCGTCGCGTCGGGCTGGGCCAGCAGCGTCGGGCCCGGCCGCGGCACCAGCTGGTAGGCGCGCGGCTTGCCCAGCCGGTTCACGCCCTCGGAACTGCGCACGATCCACGTGCGGCCCTTGAGCGGGTCCGCGGTGCGCGCCGCCGCCGACTCGCGCTCCAGCACGGTGGTGGTCGTGGTGAAGGCGTTGCCGCGCGGGTTGTCCGGCCCGGTCGGGACGCCGACGAAGTCGACCTCGTCGACGGTGTTCGCCGCGCCCGCGACCTCGGTGTCCAGCCGCGCGCAGAACAGGTGCTGGTGCACCGGGGCGGACAGGCCGGGCGCGATCTCCGCGCCGTGGGGGGAGTCGCCGCCCGCGCCGCAGAACACGATGCCGGTCGCCTTGGCCTCCAGCTCGATCGTGCCGTCGAGGTAGAAGTACCAGAAGAAGCCGTAGTCGTAGTTGCCGATCGTGCTGAACGACGACACCACCAGCCGCCGCGACCGCCGCACGTCCGACGCGCCGTTGAGGATGTTGGTGTGCTTCCACTGCACGCCGTAGTCCTCTTCGTGCATGCAGATCGCCTGGGGGATGGCGACCGGCTTGCCGTGGTCGTCGGCCACCACGGCGTCGAAGTAGTGGATGACGCCCAGGCAGTCGCAGCCCAGCCGCAGCGAGTTGGCGTTCTTGCCCAGCAGGTACTCGCCCGCGTCGAAGTAGCTGATCCAGTTGCGCCACGGCGCCGGGTCGCCGTAGGGCACGACCATCTCGGGCATCGACGCCCGGTACAGCACCGGGTCGCCGCCGAAGCCGATCCGGTGCAGCGTCAGGCCCTCCCGGGCGTTGAAGCCGATCCGGAAGTTCCAGCCCTCCCAGGACACCTCGCCGCCCTCGACGGTGAAGCTGACGCCCTCGGGCTGGGTGATCGTGATCGGCTTGAGCGTGGTGCGGGGCGTCTCGCCGGAGTAGTTGCCGTGCTCGGTCGGCGTCGGCACGTCGCCCTCGTCGGTCACCGCCAGCACCTCGTTGGCGATCAGGTCCACCTCGCACAGCAGACCTTCGACCGGGTGCGCCCACGGGCTGTCGTCCTCGTGGTCGCGCAGGAACGTCAGCGCCCGCAGCACCCGGCGGCCGTGCAGCAGCGGCTCGTCGAAGTGGCCGGGCGACAGCGGCGCGACGAACGCCAGCGACCAGTCCTCGATGCCGCGCCGGCGCATCGCCGCCTGCCAGCGCGGGTCGGCCCGCACCAGGTCCGCGCTGCGGTCGTACTCCTCGAACAGGACGGCCGGCTGGCCGTCCTCGTGGGGCTTGAGCTCGCGGTAGGACTCCAGCACGCGGTCGGTCGCGTTCACCACGGCCTCCGCCGAGACGCCGGTCGCGGTGTCCAGCAGCACCGCCCGCGCCCGCCGGGTCACCGGGTCGCCCGGCCGGTGCGCGCGGACGACCTCCTTCGGCGGCTCCACCGGCAGCACACTGGGGAACCGGGTGGTCTCACCGACCTTCCCGGCGGCCACGAGGACATCCCTGACCTGGGTGATCTCCTCCGCTGTGAACGGGTCGAGCGGGTGTGGGCTGAGGGTCATGCCCCGAGTATTCGCGTGCGCGTGCGCGCGGTCTTGGCGTGCGGCGAACCGGACTTGGTCCCCGGCGCACGTTCCCGCGGAAGTCGACCGGATCGGCCCACCGGTGGCGGTGGGCCACCGCGGGATTCCACCCGAATCCCGCCCTGCCAACGGATTCCACCCGCCACGACCCGCCGCGCCCCGCCGCCGGCGGGTGTTCCCGCCGGCCTCTTGAGCGATCGCTCAACCCCGCGCTAGCCTCGGTTTTGAGCGATCGCTCAAAACGGGGGTGTCGACGTGGCCGCGGTGGTCGGTGGAGGGGTCGGGGGGCCGGTCGCCGCGGGCGCGCCGGGCCCGCGGGGCCGGTGGGGGCTCGCGCCGCGCGCGGCGGCCCGGGGCGGGGGGTCGGCCGATGCCTGACTGGGTCTACCACCCGGCGCGCGGGCTCGCGGCGGCGCTGCTGGGCGAGCGGCGGTCGCACCGGCTCGCGCTGCGCGCCCTCGCGGCGGTCGGCGCGCTGCCCGGCGGCGGCCGGGTCGTCGCCCGCGCCCTGGGCCACCGGCGCCCGCCCGCGCACCTGGCCGGCCGGGTGGGCGGCGTCCCGGTGCGCAGCCGGCTGGGCGCGGTGGCGCCGCCGGACCTCGCGCGGGACGCCGTGCGGGCACTGCCCCTGGTCGGGGCGGGGGTGGTGGAGGTGGTGGGGACGCCGGACGGCGTCGCGCCGGGGGCCGGCGCGGGCGTGGCGGCCGAGCCCCCGGACGTGATCCCGGACGTGATCCCGGACGCCGTCCGGGACGCCGTCGCCGGCGCGCGGGTCCCGGTGCTGGTGCGCCGGGGGGCGCGGGGGGACGTCGTCCGGGAGGTCCTCGTGGGGCGAGGGGCCCCCGGCGCGGCGGGCGGCCCGTGCGCCGAGCGCGTGGTCTACGCGACCTCGCCGTCCGTCGCCGCGGCGGTGCGGGCGCCGGCCGACCCGGGCGCCGTCGTGCCGGCCACCCCGTCCGCGCTGGTCGAGGCCGGTCCCGGGTGGTTCGCCCGGGTGGCCGAGGCCGCCACGCCCACCACGCCGCCGCCCCGCGCGCCCGGCCGCGGCCTCCGCCGGCCTGCCTGGTGGTGGGGGCTGCTGGCGGGCCTGGGCATGGTGGCCGGCGGGCTGGTCGCGGCGCTGATCACGCTCGGGCCGGTGCTGCTCTGGTACGACCGGGAGTTCCTGGGCGCGGACGTGGCGCGCCTGCACGCCGTCAACCACCGGCTGGTCGGCTTCCTCCGCCACGACCGGATCACGCTGGCGGGCGCCATGGTGTCCATCGGCGTGCTCTACGCCGGCCTGACCGCCGGCGGGATGCGCCGCGGGTGGCCGTGGGCGCGGGAGACCTACCCGGCGTCGGGCTGGGTCGGCTTCCCCACCCTGCTCTACCTGCTCGGGATCGGCTTCCCCGAACCCCTGCGCCTGGCCGCCGCCGCGGTGCTGTTCCCGGTCTTCCTGCGGTCCGCCCGCCGGGGCGGGGCCGGCGCCTGCTGGACCACCCCGCCCGAGGGCGGCGAGCGGGAACGGCGCAGGGCGCTGGTCGGGCAGTTGCTCGTGGTGCTGGTCGGGCTCGGCCTGCTCGTCGGCGGCGTCGTGGTGTCGGTGGTCGGGCTCACCGCGGTGTTCGTCCCCAGCGACCTGGAATTCCTCGGCACCACGCCCGCCGCGCTCGCCGAGGCCAACCCGCGGCTGCCCGCGTTCATCGCCCACGACCGGGCGGGTTTCGGCGGCGCGCTGTGCTCGGCGGCCGTCGCCGTCACGCTGCTGGGCGCGTGGGGCCGGCGGCGCGGCGAGGCGTGGGTGTGGTGGACGCCGGCCCTCGCGGCGGCGAGCGGTTTCGCGCCCGCCCTGGTGGTGCACGGCGTGATCCACTACACCGACTCCCACCACTTGGCCCCGGTCGTCGCGGCCATGGCCCTCACCGCCGCGGCGCCGGCCCTGTCCCGACCGCACCTGTGCGCGCGCCTACGGTAGTGGCCGTGGCCGACACCCGACAGCGACTGATCGACGGCGCGATCGAGACCATCCGGCAGCACGGCATCACCGGCGTGTCCGCCCGCGCGGTCGCCGCCGCCGCGGGCGTCAACCAGGCCCTGGTCTTCTACCACTTCGGCAGCGTCCACGACCTGCTGGAGGCCGCCTGCGTGGCGAGCACCGAGGAGCGCGTCGCGCGGTTCACCACCCGCCTGGCCGACGTGGCGTCGCTGCGCGAACTGCTCGACCTCGGCCGCCGCCTGCACACCGAGGAGCGCGAGCGGGGCAACGTCATGGTGCTGGCCCAGCTGCTGGCCGGAGCGCAGGCCGACCCGAAGCTGGCCCGCGCCACGGCCACCGCCCTGCACCTGTGGATCGAGCCGGTCGAGGCGGCCCTGGGCCGGCTGCTGGCCGGCTCGCCGGTGGCGGACGTGGTGGACGTGCCGGGCCTGGCCCGCGCGGTCAGCGCCGGGTTCGTCGGGCTGGAGCTGTTCGAGGGCGTCGACCCGGAGGGCGCGCGGACCGCGCTGGACGCGCTGGACCGGCTGGCGGTGCTGGTGGAGGTGGTGCACGACCTCGGGCCGGTGGCGCGGCGCGCCCTGCGGGCCGGGCTGCGCCACCGCGCGGGCTGAGCGCCGGTCAGCCCGCGACGCTCGCCCGGAACTCGCCGGGCGTCACCCCGGTGCGGTGGCGGAAGTACTTGGCGAAGTTCGCCGGGTCGGGGAACCCCAGCCGCGCGCCGACGGCGGCGGCGGGCAGGTCGGTGTGCGCCAGCAGCCGCCGCGCCTCCAGCACGGTCCGGCGGTCCAGGAACTCCTTGGGGCCCATGCCGACGGCCTCCCGCGTGGCGCGGGCCAGCGTGCGCGGCGAGTAGCCCAGGGCGTGGGCGTAGTCGGCGACCTGGCGGGTGGTGGCGAAATCGCGCTCGACGGCCTCCCGGAACCGCAGGAACGGCTCGTTGTGCGCGGGTCCCCGGGTGCCCGACGCCAGCGACAGCCGGTGCAGCAGCGCGGCCAGCAGGTGCGCCAGCAGCCGGTTCGCGGCGGCGACCGGCGCGTGGGTGAGCGCGGCGTACTCGTGGGCGAGGTGCTCGGCGGCGGTCGCGGCCAGCAGCCGGTCCTGCGCGGTGAGCTGCCAGTGCGTCGGCCCGAACGGGTCCGCCGTGCCCGGCGGCGGGAAGTCCGGCTGGAACAGCACCAGCGGCCCCTCCACGCGGGACCTCGGCTGGAACTGCTGCACCTGGCCGGGCCGCACCCACACCGCGCTGCCCGGCCGCAGCCGGTAGGGCGTGAAGTCCACGGTGTGCACCCCGGCGCCCGCGGTCACCAGCACCAGCAGGTGGAAGCCCGGCCGCTGCGGGCGGGTCAGGTCGTGCCCGTCGCCGCCGGCGCGCCGGCGCAGCACCTCCAGCGACAGCACCTCCACGCCCAGCTGCGCGCCCGCCGGGTTGCGGTAGGGCACCTCGGGGATGTGTCGCTTTTTCACCATGGCGTGTCCTCCCCGCACCTCGTCCGCTCGCCCTTGCGCGGCTTGACTATGCACCAGGGGCGCCGGGTGGCGCCCATCGTCCACTTTGGAGAACTCGTTCAGCCATGGCTCACATCGCACTCATCGGCGCCGGCGGCACCATCGGCTCGCGGATCCTCGACGAGGCGCTGCGGCGCGGCCACACCGTCACGGCGATCGTCCGCGACCCGGCCAAGCTCGACCGCGCCGACGTCACCGCGAAGGCGGGCGACGTGCTGGACACCGCGGCGCTGCCCGGTCTGCTGGCCGGGCACGACGTGGTGGTCAGCGCGGTCGGCGGCGGCGACGGCCCCGGCCACCAGGCGACCATCGCACCGGCCGCCAGGTCGCTGGTCGCCGCGCTGCGCGAGGTCGACGGCGCGCCTCGCCTGATCGTCGTGAACGGCGCGGGCAGCCTCCGCACCGCCGACGGCTCGCAGGTCTGGGACAAGCCCGGCCTGCCCGACTGGCTGCTGCAGATCATGCACTCGCACGGCGACGCGCTGGAGTACCTGCGCGGCGTGCAGGACGTCGCCTGGACCGCCCTGAGCCCGGCGGTGACCATCGAGCCCGGCGAGCGGACCGGCCGCTACCGCACCGGCCTGGACGAGGTGGTCGCCGACGACGAGGGCGTGAGCTGGATCAGCGCCGAGGACTACGCGGTCGCCCTGGTCGACGAGATCGAGCGGCCCGCGAACGAGCGCCGCCGCTTCACCGTCGCGCGCTGAGGCGTCCACGAGCCGACGCCGGCCGCGCCGGCGCCCTGAAGAGCAGGCGTCCCGAAGAGCAGGTGGCCTGAGCTGGTGCGCCCGCGGTCGCCGTCGCGGTGACCGCGGGCGGCGGCCGACGCCTCGCCGCGCGCGGGGCCGTCACGCCCCCCGCGGCGGCGCCGGCCGGTCCCGCGCCCACCCGCCGACCGGCCGCGGCGGCGGAACGGCCCGCAGCCTGATCCGCCGCCCCATCCGCGCCGAACCCCAGCCGCACAGCAGGACCAGCAGCGCGGGGACGACGACGTACAGCTCGCACCAGCCGGGGCCGGCGTTCCAGTCCCGCCGGGCCAGCCGCCACAGCAGCAGCCCCACCCGCACCAGCGCGAAGACCACCAGGCAGGCCCCGAGCACCTGGATGGTCTCGCCGCGCCGCCCGCGCCGGGCCACCTCGGCGCTGGTGGGCAGCCCGTCCTCGTAGGCGGCGAGCCCGTCGAGCGGCGGGGCCAGGGCGCGGCGCAGCGGCGCGGCCAGGCTGTGGCGGACGGCCGTCGGGCGGACCGGGCGGAACGTCGGCGTCCAGTCGGCGGCGAACGAGACCACGCCCCGGATCACACCGTCGTGCCCGGTCCTGTCGTGCCCGGCCCCGTCGTCGTGCCCGGCCGAGGCGGGGTGCTCGGGCAGCCGCGGCGCGCCGGCCGGCGACGCCGCGCGGAGCCGGGCCCGGAACTCCTCGTAACCCCCGCGCCGCAACGGGACCACCAGCAGCAGGCGTTCGGGTGGGACGGTCGCCGCCGCGTCGAGCAGGTCCGCCACGGCGCCGGGACCCAGGCTGATCACGACCAGCCGGGCGCGTGCCATCAGCTCCGCCGCCCGCCGCCGGTCCTCGGCGGGCAGCCGCAGCCGCCGCGTCCCGGCGGGCGGCGGGGGATCGCCCGGCCGGGCGGGCACGAGCACCGGCCCGAGGTGCGCGAGGGCGGCGGACAGTTGCTCCTCGGCGCTGTGCCCGGTCACCAGGAGGCCGGGCGGCAGCGGGAGCGGCGCGGCCACCTCGTGCCGGACCGGCTCCACCCGCCGGGCGGGCGCCGGGCGGGGGTCGCGCGACCGCAGGTACAGGACGAACAGCTCGTCGTCCGGCGGCGCCGGCACGTCCGGGACCAGCAGCCGCCGACCGCGGACGCGGGCCCGCGCGCCGCGGTGGACCAGCGTGCCGCCCAGGAGCACCAGCAGCAGGGCCGACGCGGTGTGCCGCCCCGCCCCCCGGTCGACCACCTGCCAGCACCCGGCGGCGATCGCGACCAGGCCCGCCGCCGAGCCGAGCAGGCCGCCGGCGGCCAGCGCGATCCCGCGGGGTCTCGACGGCGACCGGCGCGTTGCCGCTGCCCGGAGCTTCCCGTCCATACCGCCCCCCGAACCGTGCGTCCGGACCACCGTAGGGCCGGCCCGGCCGCGCCGGTCGGAACCCGCTCGGGTGGCCGCGGAATTGCTCCGTACCAGTGAAGACGAAAGATGCGGGTGCACCACCGCGGTGGCAGATTTGCGGGCAACTCGACGAAGGGACGACCAGTGGTGAAGTCGGTGGCGGTGCTGGGCACCGGGATGATGGGCGCGGGCATGGCGCGCAGCCTGCTGCGGGCGGGGCTGGCCGTGGCGGTGTGGAACCGCAGCGCGGACAAGGCCCGGCCGCTGGCGCAGGACGGCGCCGTGGTGGCCGACAGCCCGGCGGAGGCGGTGGCCTCCGCGGACGTCGTGCTGACGGTGCTGTTCGACGCCGACTCCACCGCCGCGGTCATGGACGGGCTGGCGCTGGCCGACGGCGCGGTGTGGGTGCAGAGCGGCACCGTCGGGCTGGAGGGCACCGAGCGCCTCGCCGAGCTGGCCGGTGGCACGCCGTTCGTCGACGCGCCCGTCCTGGGCACCCGCAAGCCGGCGGAGGAGGGCGAGCTGACCGTCCTGGCGGCCGGGCCGCCGGCGCTGCGGGAGCGCGTCGCGCCGGTGTTCGACGCGATCGGCGCGCGCACGGTGTGGGCGGGGGAGCGGCCCGGCGACGGCCAGCGGCTCAAGCTGGCGGCCAACTCGTGGGTGCTGTCGATCACCGCCGCCACCGCGCAGGCCGTGGCCCTGACCCGGGGGCTGGGCCTGGAGCCGGCCGCGTTCCTCGACGCCATCTCCGGCGGCGCGGTGGACAGCGGCTACGCGCAGGTGAAGGGCCGGGCGATGATCGCGGGCGACTTCACGCCGCAGTTCGGCGTCGACGGCGCGGTGAAGGACGCCGACCTGGTCCTGTCGGCGATGCGGCAGGCGGGCACCGACGACCGGCTGATGCGCGCGCTGCACGAGCAGTACCGGGTCGCCGCCGACCACGGCGGCACCGAGGACATGGCCGCGGTCGTCCGGGCGTTCGGGACCTGAGCGCGGCGGGCGCGCCGCCACCGGGGTCGCGCCTAGCGCGTGCACGGCGTCGTGGTGGCGCGGCGATGCCGCAGTGGTCAAGCGCCCGCGCTCCGGGTGACGTCGAGCGGCCGGGCCTCCCGGCGCGCCCGCAGGTGGTGGACGAGCACGCCGGCGGTCGCCGCGAGGAACACGACCTGCGTGATCGTGCGCGGCAGCAGCCGGTCGCCGAAGGAGGGTGAAAGCCCTTCCGCCGCGGCGTGCACGTTGGCCGGGAACATCGCGATCAGCAGCGCGCTCAGACCTGCCGCCGCCCAGGGCGACGTCCGGCGCCACAGCAGCCCCGCCGCGCCGAGCAGTTCGAGCACGCCGGTGACCGTGACGAGCAGTTCGGGCGCGGGCAGGGCCGGCGGCACCATCGCGACGAGTTGCTCGCGCATCCCCACGAAGTGCGCCACACCGGTCGCGGTGAACATGGCCGCGAGGCCCGCGCGCACGGCGAACGGCCACGGGGCGATCCGGCGCAGACCCAGGGCGCGGCCGAGGGCCAGGGTGAGCGTGACGACGACGAGGATGACCAGCGGAGCCATCGGTGGACCTCTTCCCGTTCGGCGGAGCAGGGAACTTGTCAGTGACAAGATTTGCCTGCGGGCAGTGAACTTGTCAACGTCTAGATCGCGGCTAGGCTGGGGTCCGTGACCTCCGAGCGCCCCTACCACCACGGCGACCTGCGACGGGCCGTGCTGGACGCCGCCGTCGCGGCCATCGCCGAACACGGTCCCGGCGGCGTCGGGATGCGCGACCTGGCCCGAAGGGTGGGGGTGTCGCACGCCGGTCCGGTGCACCACTTCCGGGACAAGCGGGGGGTGCTCACCGCGGTGGCGGCGGAGGGCTTCGAGCTGCTGGCCGATCACCTGGCCGAGGCGCGGGGCGGGGACTTCGTGGACGTCGGCGCGGCGTACGTGCAGTTCGCCGTCGAACGGCGCGCGCACTTCGAGGTCATGTTCCGCCCAGACCTGTACCACGCCGACGACCCGGCGGTGGTCGCCGGGCAGGGCAGGGCCCGGGAGGTGCTGTACGGGGGAGTGGCGCGGCAGGCGGAGCCCGAGGTCGCGGCCGTTGCGGCTTGGTCGATCGTGCACGGCTTCGCGACTTTGTGGAACGCCGGGGCGCTCACCTCGGACCTCGGCGACGACCCGCGCGCGGCGGGCCGCGCGGTCGCGGGCTTCCTGTTCCGCGAGCGGTGAGGGCAGGCCGCGCCCCGCGCGGCGGCGCTGTTCAGCTCTCGCCTCAAGCCGCGCTCCGCGCGGCGGCGCTCAAGCTCTCGCCTCAAGCCGCGCTCCGCGCGGCGGCGCTCAAGCTTTCGCCTCAAGCCGCGCTCCGCGCGGCGGCGCTCAAGCTTTCGCCTCAAGCCGCGCCCCGCGCGGCGGCGCTGTTCAGCGCAGCCGTGTGCCTCGTGTTCTCCCCGTACGGCCTGGGCGCAGCCCAATCATGTTTTCCGGGGGGCGTCAAGCACGCTCTTCGCTTGACGCCCCCCG
>Ga0196958_10000019_pt1 | contig 91075 bp, 96 predicted proteins | sample S1v_10metaG_FD_148654 | JGI IMG/M metagenome (GOLD analysis project Ga0196958, IMG submission 148654) | Soil microbial communities from Anza Borrego desert, Southern California, United States - S1+v_10 | ecosystem: Environmental > Terrestrial > Soil > Desert | place: USA: California | collected... | reverse complement strand
CGCCGGCCCGTGGTCGGCGGCGGGCGCCCGGCTCGCCGCCGACCGGTCCGCGGCCCGGGGGAACCGCGGGCCGCCGACCGGGCCGGGCACGTGCCCGGCCCCGGGGCGCCGCTCGACGGCGCGCACGACGCCCCGGCCGACGCCGGGCGCCGCCCGGCCCGCCGGGCGCCCCTCCGCCCGGCGGACACCGCGACGCGCCCGGCCGCCGGCAGGCCGCACCGCCGGGCCGGGTCGGCCGCGGGCGGCCCGTCACCCGGCGGTCGGCTCGCTCGCCGCGCTCAACCGGGCGACCTCCTCCGCCTTCAGCTCCAGCTCCAGGACGGGCAGCAGGTCGGCCAGCTGCTCCACCGTCCGCGCGCTGGCGATCGGCGCGGCCACGGTCGGCTGGGCCGCGAGCCACGCCAGCGCCACGGCGGCGACGGTCGTGTCGTGCGCGGCGGCGACCTCGTCCAGCGCCGCCAGCACCCGCAGGCCGCGCTCGTCGAGGTACCCCGAGGCCGCCGAGGCGCGGGCGCTGGCCACCTCGACCCCCGGCCGGTACTTGCCGGTCAGGAAGCCCCGCGCCAGCCCGAAGTACGGCACGGCGGACAGGCCCGCGCCCGCCACGGCCGCCGCCAGGTCCCCCTCGTAGGACCGCTCGACCAGGTTGTAGTGCGGCTGGAGCGCCACGAACGGGGCGAAGCCCTCGCGCTCGGCGATCGCCAGCGCCGAGGCCAGCCGCTCGGCGGTGAAGTTCGACGCGGCGACGTGGCGGACCTTGCCCGCCCGCACCAGCGCGTCGAACGCCGCCAGCGTCTCCTCCTGCGGCGTCGCCGGGTCGTCCTGGTGGGCGTAGTACAGGTCGATGTGGTCCACGCCCAGCCGCCGCAGCGAGGCTTCCGCGGCGGTGGCGACGGTGTCGGCGCGCAGGTTGTCCAGGCCGCCCTCGCCGAGCATCCCGACCTTCGTGGCCACGACCACCCGGTCCCGGTTGCCGCGCGCCCGCAGCCACCGGCCGATGACCGCCTCGGACTCGCCGCCGGTGTGGCCCTCGGCCCACGCCGAGTACACGTCGGCGGTGTCCACGAAGTCGCCGCCCGCCTCCGCGTACGCGTCGAGCACGGCGAACGACGCCGCCTCGTCGGCGGTCCACCCGAACACGTTGCCGCCCAGGCACAGGCGGGCCACGTCGAGGTCACTGGTTCCCAGAGTCGTCATGGTGTGGACTCAACCGCACGGGGCGCGACCGCGCCGAACGTCACAGCCAGGACTAAAACGGTGGGGAGTTCCGGTTGCCCCGGACGACCCCCCCGACCGAGAGGAGTCGAGATGACGGTGGAGCTGGGCAGGTTCGGCGTGTGGGCGCTCGCGACCCGCTACGACGGGCGCGCGGAGGCCGCGGCCGGGCTGGAGGAGCTCGGGTTCGGCACGCTGTGGCTGGGCGGCGCCCCCGACGGCGGTGTCCTGGGGCTGGTGGCCGAACTGCTCGACGCCACCGACCGGCTCATCGTCGCGACCGGCATCCTCAACGTCTGGACCACGCCCTCGGCGCAGGTCAACGCGGGCTACCGGGAGCTGGCGCAGACCGACCGGTTCCTGGTCGGCGTCGGGGCCGGCCACCGGGAGAGCGTGGGTGAGGCTTACCACAGCCCGTACCAGAAGCTGGTGCACTACCTGGACGAGCTGGACGTCCCGCGCGACCGCCTGGCCCTGGCCGCCCTCGGCCCGCGCGTGCTGCGACTGGCCGCCGCGCGCACCAGCGTCGTGCACCCCTACCTGGTGACGCCCGAGTACACCGCGCGGGCCCGCGAGACCATCGGCTCGGGCCCGCTGCTCGCGCCCGAGCAGCACGTCGTGCTGGAGGAGGACCCGGCCGCGGCGCGGGCCGTCGGCCGCGAGAACCTCGCCTACTACCTCGCGCTGGAGAACTACGCCAGGAACTGGCTGCGCAGCGGCTTCACCGAGGACGACCTGCGCGACGGCGGCAGCGACCGGCTGGTGGACGCGCTGGTGGCGTGGGGGTCGGTGGACCGGGTCGCGCGCCGGCTGCGCGAGCACCACGAGGCCGGGGCCGACCACGTGTCCGTGCAGCTGCTGGGCGAGCAGCAGGACACCTCGCCGCGGTTCCGCGAGCTGGCCGCCGCGCTGGCCGAGTAGGGGCGGTGGCGCGGGGGCGGGCGACCGCCCCCACCGCCGGTCGGTCAGTCGGAGACCTCGACACCCCGCCAGAACGCGACGCGCCCCTTGATGTCGGCCGCCGCTTCCTTGGGTTCCGCGTAGTACCACGCGGCGTCGGCGTTCTCCTCGCCGTTCACCCGGAGCGTGTAGTAGTTCGCCGTGCCCTTCCACGGGCACACCGTCGTGGTGTCGGAAGGCCGCAGGTACCCGGCGTGCACCGACTCCAGGGGGAAGTAGTGGTTCCCCTCCACCAGCTCGGTCTGGTCGCTCTCGGCGATGATCTCGCCGTTCCACCGTGCGATCGCCATGGCACCACTATGCCGGTGATCGACTTCTCTTGCCGGGCGGTGCCCGTAGGATGCTGCCGACACCGCGTTCCGGGCACCCGAGGAGGACCACCGATGCCCATCGCAACCCCCGAGGTCTACGCCGAGATGCTCGACCGCGCCAAGGCGAACGAGTTCGCCTACCCCGCGATCAACGTCACCTCGTCCGAGACCCTCAACGCGGCCCTGCGCGGCTTCGCGGAGGCCGAGAGCGACGGCATCATCCAGGTCTCGACCGGCGGGGCCGAGTTCGCCTCCGGCACCAAGGTCAAGGACATGGTCACCGGCGCGGTGGCGCTGGCGGAGTTCGCGCACGTGGTCGCCGAGAAGTACCCGGTGAACATCGCGCTGCACACCGACCACTGCCCCAAGGACAAGCTGGACGGCTACGTCCGGCCGCTGGTCGCGATCAGCCAGGAGCGGGTGGACCGCGGGCAGAACCCGCTGTTCCAGTCGCACATGTGGGACGGCTCGGCCGTGCCGCTGGACGAGAACCTGAAGATCGCCGCGGAGCTGCTCGACGCCACCGCCAAGGCGCGGATCATCCTGGAGATCGAGGTCGGCGTCGTCGGCGGCGAGGAGGACGGCGTCGCCAACGAGATCAACGACAAGCTCTACACCACCCCCGAGGACTACCTGAAGACGGTGGACGCCCTCGGCACCGGTGAGAAGGGCCGCTACCTGGTGGCCGCGACCTTCGGCAACGTGCACGGCGTGTACAAGCCGGGCAACGTCAAGCTGCGCCCGGAGATCCTCAAGCAGGGCCAGGACGTGGTGGCCGAGAAGCTGGGCCTGGCGCCCGGCTCGAAGCCGTTCGACCTGGTCTTCCACGGCGGCTCCGGCTCGCTGCTGGAGGAGATCCACGAGGCGGTCTCGTACGGCGTGATCAAGATGAACATCGACACCGACACGCAGTACGCGTTCACCCGCCCGATCGTGGGCCACTTCTTCACCAACTACGACGGCGTGCTCAAGGTGGACGGCGAGGTCGGCAACAAGAAGGCTTACGACCCGCGCAGCTACCTGAAGGCGGCCGAGCAGGGCATGGCGGCCCGCATCGCGCAGGCGTGCGAGCACCTGAAGTCCTCCGGCCGGATGATCGCCGGCTGACCCCGGTCGCGCTGCGCGACGGCCCCCCTCCGCGTCCGGAGGGGGGCCGTCGTCGTACCGGGGCGGTCGGGCTCGGCGCGGGGGCCGTCGGCCCTCGGTGCGGGGTGGTCGGGCTCGGTGCGGGGCGGTCGGGCTCAGAGCGGGGCCGCGCCCGCCCACGGGAACCGCCCGGCCACCGGCCACCGGCGCCGCGCCACCGCGTCCCCGACCGCCCACAGCGCGGCCAGCAGGGCGAACGCCACCGCCGCGGAGGGGAAGTCGATCGGCGGGGCCGCGTCCAGCGCCTGCTGCGCCCAGATGCCCCCGTAGCCCAACCCGGTGACCGCCGCCGCGCCCAGCACCGCCGCGACCGGCGCGGGCACCCGGCCCAGGTGCGCCACGTCCACCGCCAGGCCGACCAGCACCAGGAACACCGGCACCGCCGACAGCGGGAAGTCCGCGCCCGCCAGCAGCGGCCAGATCAGGCAGCGGTAGGCCACGTACCCGGCCGCCACCGCCGTCGCCGACCACCGCCCGCCGATCGTCCGCCGCGCCACGACCAGCACCAGCGCCGCCACCACCAGCCCCCACACCGGGTAGACCCAGTCGGGGATCGGCAGCGAGAACCGCACCATCGACTCGCGGTCCACCGGCCGCCCGATCTGGTCGGCCGCGAACTGCAGCAGGATCGGCTCCGCGTACGGGTCCCCCCGGTCCCACGACGCGATCTCCAGCACGCCGTACTCCTGGTGCTGGTTGGGGAACCAGGCGTTCTCCAGGAAGAAGAACCACAGCGCCGCCAGCCCCGGCAGCCGCCACCGCGACGCCGGGAACAGCCGCAGCCACCCGCGCAGCGCGCCCGCGAGCATGATCGCCGTGCCCAGGTACAGCAGGGCGTGCGACCCGCTCCACGAGGTGATGTCCAGGCCGTTCACCCGGTGGTTGATCAGGTCGATCGGCAGCGCCACCAGGAACACCCCGGTGCCCCACTGCATCTGCCGCAGCGCGCGGCGGTCCGCGCCGTACCCGGTGTAGGTGTGGAACAGGGTGAGGCCGACCACGACCACCGTGCCGACGGTGTTGATCAGGTGCGGCGGCGCCAGCTCGTCGCGCAGCCACTTGAAGTGCCACGCGACGTCCCACGACGACCCGAGCAGCTTCAGCAGCAGGCCCAGCAGCCACAGCCGGTACAGGCCCGAGACCAGCTCGGGCGGCGTCGCCCGCCCCGGCTCGCCCCGCTCCCAGTACCGGTCGCGCCACCGCGCGACGCGCTCGCCAACCCCCGTCTTCACCCGCCCATGATGCGTCCCGGGTCGACGGCCCGGAAGGGTGCCCAGCCCTGGTCTTCCCCCGGAAAACCCCTAGGGGGAAGTGGTGACCGGGGAAAACGGCGCGGTGTTGACGCGAAAGGGTGACCAACGTTGCTCCACCGGGCGCAGCGCGGCAAGGTGCGGGCCGGAGAGTCCGCCGAGGCACCGAGGAGCGCAGCAGCATGGGCAAGAAGGTCGTCGCGGGGCTCGTCGTGTCCGTGCTGCTCCTGGCACTGGTCGCAGCCGCCGCCCGCGCCTTCCTATCCTGAGCACATGGAGAACCTGCTCGGTCCCGACCCGACGCTGCTGCCCGACCGGCCGGAGGCGCAGTCCGCCGCCGAGGCCGGCACCGACCCGGCGAAGATCGTCCGCGCCTACCCCGACTTCAGCGAAGCCTGGGCGCTGCTCGCCGAACGCGCGCTGCAGACCGGCGACCCGGTCGCCGCCTACGCCTACGCCCGCACCGGCTACCACCGCGGCCTCGACCAGCTCCGCCGCGCCGGCTGGAAGGGCTTCGGCCCCGTCCCGTGGTCCCACCGCCCCAACCAGGGCTTCCTGCGCGCGCTCGCCGCGCTGGCGCGCGCCGCCGACGGGATCGGCGAGGCCGACGAGCACGAGCGCTGCCGCAAGTTCCTCGCCGACAGCGACCCCGCCGCCCCCGCCGCGCTCGGCCTGGGCTGACCCGTGGGGGCCGTGCGCGACGAGCTGGCGCGCAGGCTGAAGCGGTGGCGCAGCACGGCCCTGCCGATCGGCCAGGCCGCGCTCGCCGCCGGCCTGTCCTGGCTCGTCGCGACCGCCGTCGTCGGCCACACCCGTCCGTTCTTCGCGCCCATCGCCGCCGTGGTGTGCCTGGGCGTGTCGCTCGGGCAGCGGCTGCGGCGGGTGGTCGAACTGGTCGTCGGCGTGGCCGTCGGCGTCGGCGTCGGCGACGTGCTCATCTCGGTGATCGGCTCCGGCACCTGGCAGATCGCGCTGGTCGTGGCCCTGGCCATGTCCACCGCGGTGCTGCTCGACGGCGGCGCCGTCATCGCCCTGCAGTCCGGCTCCTCGGCCGTGCTCGTCGCCACCCTGCTGCCGCCCAGCGCGGGCGGCGGCCTCGACCGCATGGTCGACGCCCTGGTCGGGGGGCTGGTGGGGCTCGCGGTGACGGCGCTGCTGCCGGCGAACCCGCTGACCGTGGCGCACCGGCAGGCCAAGGTCGTGTTCGGCGAGCTGACCACCGCGCTGCGCGGCGTGGCCAAGGCGGTGGAGGAGCACGACGCCGTGCGGGCCGCCGGGGTGCTCGCGCGGCTGCGCGACAGCCAGGAGGCGATGGACGAGTTCCGCAACGCGCTGCAGACCGGCGGCGAGATCGCCACCATCGCCCCGATCCGCTGGCGGCGGCGCAACGAGCTGGGGCGCTACCGGGCGACCGCCGCGCCGGTGGACTACGCGCTGCGCAACATGCGGGTGCTCGCGCGGCGGGCGCTGTCCGCGCTGCACGACGGCGAGCAGCTGCCCGACGTCCTGCCCGAGGTGCTGCGGCAGTACTCCGACGCGGTGGACCTGCTGCGCACCGAACTGGCCCGCGGCGAAGACCCCGACCAGGCCCGCGCGGCAGTCCGCGACGCCGTCCGCGCGGCCACCGCGCACCGGCTGGGAGGGGAGGGCCTGTCCCCCAAGGTGGTGCTGGCCCAGGTGCGGTCGGTGGCCGTGGACCTGCTCCAGGCCACCGGCCTGACCCGAGCGGAGGCGGCAAGCGCCCTGCCGCCCCTGATGCACAAGGGCGACTCCACCCCCTGACCCTCTCCCGCCGGCTTCCCTTCTGGTGGGTTTCTCTCCGACCGGGCAGCCTTGCGGCGGGCAACACGTCCGGGTGAAAGCATGTCAATCCTGTACGAAAACACCGTCACCAACACTCGGTGAGATATCGAACCCGCGCGAACCACCCACCCGCCATGCCGAAACACCGGCACCCCCACCCACAAGAGCAACTTGCCCCCACCCACTCCCTCCCCCACCACCTACCGACCTACCGCCCTCTATCAAGAGACCGCCCGCCGAACGACTGCCGCCCGCCGAACGACTGCCGCCGACAGCCACCAACCGCCACCGACCGCCACCGATGGCCGCCCGGTGGCCGACCATCGGCCATCGGGCGGCCATCAACTCGGTGACCGCCGGCCGGCAAACCGCCGAGACGATCCCGACCGCGGGAAAGACACCGCTGGAAAGCCCGACCGCAGGACAGGCGCCGCTGGAAGCCAGACCCGCAGGACAGGCGCCGCTGGATGGACAGGTGACGGGACGGGTGCCGCTGCAAGGACAGACCACGGGACGGGTGCCGCTGCAGGACAAGTGCCGCTGGAAGGGCGGACCACAGGCGGAACCAGCCCTCGCTGGGTCGCTGGATCACTGGGACAGGCTGCCGCTGTGCCGCTATCACTGGGACAGGCAGCCGCTGCTGCCGCTGGAGGTGGGCCACCGGAACGGGTCTTGCCGGTGGTCGGGGTGGTGCTAGCCCGTCGGGCGGTGGAGTACGCCGAGGAGCACTTGGTGCACCGCGGCGTGGTCGCGGGGGTCTGCGACTCGGCAGGCGGCGCCGGTGACGGCGTACCACTCGTCCGCGCCCTCGTAGCGCACCTTCGCCCGCAGCACGCCGTCGGCCAGCGTGGTGCGCAGTTCCAGGTCGCCGGTCACGACGCCGACCTCGTCGGTCATCACGCCGCCCGGTCCGGCTACGAGGGGGGACGAGTAGTCGGCCATCAGCACCTTCCGAGCATCGACTGCAGCGCGGACTTCTCGGTCGAGTTCACCTTGAGGCCCCACCGGTACTTCGTGTGTACCCACATCTTGGCGTAGGTGCACCAGTAGGAGGTCAGCGGCGGCTTCCACAGCGCCGGGTCCTGGTCGCCCTTCGCCTGGTTGACGTTGTCGGTCACGGCGATCAGCTGCGGGCCGCTGAGGTCGTTGGCGAAGGACTGGCGGCGGGAGGTGGTCCACGACGACGCGCCGGACCGCCACGCCTCGGCCAGCGGCACGACGTGGTCGATGTCCACGTCGGACGCGGCGCCCCAGGTCGCGCCGTCGTACGGGCTGTACCAGCGGCCAGAGGTGGCGGCGCAGCTGGAGTCCGTCACAACGGACGTGCCGTCGCGCTTGAGCACCGTCTCGCGGGTGTTGCAGGCCCCGGAGACGGTGCTCCAGTGCGGGAACTGCTCGCGCGAGTAGCCCGCCATCGAGCCCTCCGCCGCGACGGTCAGCGCCGCCAGCTCGGAGTTCGCCGTGGCGGCGCTGGGGATGCCGGGCGGCGTGGCCGCGGCGGGGGCGGTCAGGCCGAGGGTGAGCGCACCAGCCAGGAGCAGGGGGATCGAAAAACGCGCGGCTTTGTTGACCGTTGTCATGATTTCGACCTTCCTAGTTGGAAGCTGTCGGAATCACCTTGGGTCAATTTTCCTGCCCGTTCAACACCTCCGGGTGACGCTCGTGTGGATTGTGGATAAACGATTCGTCACTGCAATCCGCGCACCAGCCGGAAATCCTCCGTGTGGCGGTACCACGTCCACTTGCCCATCGGGCGGGGGTGGGCGACACCGTCCAACGTCACCTGGACGGGCAGGCAGCCGAGTTGGAACGCGCGCCCCTCCGTCGTCTTCACCTTCCGCGTCAGGAGTCGTTTGTGAATAACGCTCACCAAAAGCCCCAACCCCCGCTCCGGGTCGGGCGTCACCTCGATCCGACTGGCCTGACCGCGCAGCACGACCGTGTCGTCCGCGTACCCGACGCCGCGCACCGGTCCGAGCGAACCCAGCCCGACCAGCACGCCCCCCACGTCGTCCCGCACGAGCGGCACCCGGTCGGGGTCACCTGACAGGGCGAGGTCGAGGGCGCGGCCCCGGTCCGTCGGCAGGCCCCAGATCCGGGCCACCTCCGAACCCGCCTCGGCCGGCACGTACCCGACCGCCACCTCGGCCAGCCGCTCGGTCCGCAGCAGCCGCAGCACCACCGCGTTCAGGTCGGAGTCGGCGCCGTGGACGATGAGACGTCGGTCACCCAGCTCCGCCAGGACCGGGTCCACCTCGGCCTTCCCCGGTCGCGAGGGCACCGGCCGCACCTCGAACCGGTCACCGTCAGTGATCACCGGCGACTGCGGGTTTCCGCAGGCCAACACGATTCCGCGCACTCTCATCTCCTGGTCTACCCTCAACCACCGGCAAGTGACGGCTGCGCCGTCGTAGGCTCCGCTCTTACCCGTCGAACCGCTTGGAGTTTCACATGCCGGCCGTAGTGCTGATCGGCGCCCAGTGGGGCGACGAGGGCAAGGGCAAGGCCACCGACCTGCTCGGTGAGCGCGTCCAGTGGGTGGTCCGCTACCAGGGTGGCAACAACGCCGGGCACACCGTCGTGCTGCCCGACGGGCAGAAGTTCGCCCTGCACCTGATCCCCTCGGGCATCCTCACCCCCGGCGTCACCAGCGTCATCGGCAACGGCGTCGTGGTGGACCCCGGCGTGCTGCTGGAGGAGCTGGCCGGCCTGGAGGAGCAGGGCGTGGACACGTCCAGCCTGCTCATCTCGGCCGACGCGCACCTGATCATGCCCTACCACGTGGCGATGGATAAGGTCACCGAGCGGTACCTCGGCAAGGCCAAGATCGGCACCACCGGCCGCGGCATCGGGCCGTGCTACCAGGACAAGATCGCCCGCGTCGGCGTGCGCGCGCAGGACGTGCTGGACGAGAAGATCCTGCGGCAGAAGGTCGAAGCCGCCCTGGACTACAAGAACCAGGTGCTGGTCAAGGTCTACAACCGCAAGGCGCTCGACCCCGAGCAGGTCGTCGACAGCGTGCTGGAGCACGGCGCGAAGTTCGCCTCCCGCATCGCCGACACGCGGCTGCTGCTCAACCAGGCGCTGGAGCGCGGCGAGACCGTGCTGCTGGAGGGCTCGCAGGGCACCCTGCTGGACGTCGACCACGGCACCTACCCGTTCGTCACCTCGTCCAACCCGACCTCCGGCGGCGCCAGCGCGGGCTCGGGCATCGGGCCGACCCGGATCACCACCGTGATCGGCATCCTCAAGGCTTACACCACGCGCGTGGGCTCCGGTCCGTTCCCGACCGAGCTGAACGACGACATGGGCGAGCACCTGCGCAAGACCGGCGGCGAGTTCGGCGTCACCACCGGGCGCTCCCGGCGCACCGGCTGGTTCGACGCGGTGATCGCGCGGTACGCGTCGCGGGTCAACGGCATCACCGACTACTTCCTGACCAAGCTGGACGTGCTGTCGGGCCTGGAGAAGGTGCCGGTGTGCGTCGGGTACACGGTCGACGGCGAGCGCGTCGACGAGATGCCGATGACGCAGACCGACGTGCACCACGCCGTCCCGGTGTACGAGGAGCTGCCGGGCTGGTTCGAGGACGTCAGCCACTGCCGGGCGTTCGAGGAGCTGCCCGCGAACGCCCGCTCGTACGTGGAGCACCTGGAGTCCATCTCCGGCGCGCGGATCTCGGCGATCGGCGTCGGCCCCGGCCGCGACCAGACCATCGTCCGGCACGACATCATCTGACCCGACCGCGGGGAGCGCCCCCGGCCCCGGGATCACCGGGACCGGGGCGCTCCCACCACCGGGGTCGCGATCGCGCTCCCCGGCGGCCGACCGCTCGGCGCGGCCGACCGCTCAGCGCGTCGGGCGCGCCTCCGCGGCGGTGTCGGGGTTGTCGGCGAACACGCCGTCCAGCCCGGTGGCGTAGAACCTGGCGTACTCGTCGAAGGCCCGGCCGTACGCGGCCGGGTCGGCCGAGGTGCGGAAGTCTGCCGGCAGGAACGCGTTCTCGTTGCGGAACGTCCAGGCGTGCACGACCAGGCCGCGCGCGTGCGCGTCCCGCACCAGGCCGGTCGGGGCCTGGAGGAAGCCGTTGGCGTCGCGCGGGATGACGCGGTCCTTGGCCGCGCCGACACCGGCGGCGTAGGTGCGGATCTCGCGCAGCCCCTCCGGCGTCACCAGGTCGTCGTAGGTGCGCTTGTCGCCGGCCTTGACGAAGTCGTACGGCGCGCCGGAGGAGTTCACCAGCTGCACCAGGGGCACCCGCAGCCGCTTCTTGAGCGCCTTGAGGTTGGCCACCTCGAACGACTGCACGTACACCTTGGCGCCGGGCCGGTTCAGGCGGTTGCGCTCGAGCACGTCGACCAGCCGGGGCTCCAGGGCCAGGCCGATGTCCTGGAAGTAGGTGGGGTGCTTGGTCTCCGGGTAGATGCCGATCTCCCGGCCCAGCTCGCGGGACAGCCGGCGGGAGAGGTCGACGACCTCCTGGAGGGTGGGCACCTCGTACCGGCCGTCGTAGAGGGTGTTGCGCGGCCGGACGTCCGGGATGCGCTCCTCGGCGCGCAACGTCTTCAGCTCGGCGAGCGTGAAGTCCTCGGTGAACCAGCCGGTGACGGTCGCGCCGTCGACCACCTTGGTGGTCCTGCGCCCCGCGAACTCGGGCTTGGTGGCGACGTCGGTCGTGCCGCCGATCTCGTTCTCGTGCCGGGCGACCAGCTGTCCGTCCTTCGTGGACACCAGGTCGGGCTCGACGTAGTCCGCGCCCATGCGCGCCGCCAGCTCGTACGCGGCGAGCGTGTGCTCGGGCCGGTAGCCCGACGCGCCCCGGTGGCCGATGACGACCGGGCCCCTCGGCCGGTGCGCGGCGGCGGCCTCGTCCCGCGCCGCCGCCGACGGCACGGTCACCGCCCCGGCCACCGCGAGCGCCGCCAGCGCCGCTCCGACGATCCTCGTCCGCACCATCGCCGACCTCCCTGTTCCGCGAACCAGACGCGCCGCAGCCTCGTTGCGCCCCGCGACCACCGGGTCACGGGCGGGTGAAGGGCGGGCCATGGCGCGGTGAACGGGTGGTGGGGCGGTCACTCCCGGGACAGCGCCGCCTCCTCCAGGTCGAGTTCCCGCAGGACCCGGAACAGCACCTCGTCGTCGATGCGGCCCTCGTCGCGCGCCTCGACGAACACCCGGCGCTCGGCCTCCAGCATGGTGCGCCGCAGCCTGCGGTAGGACGCGGCGGGGCTCTCGGCGCCCTGGCGGCCCAGGCGCTCCCAGGCGGCGTTGCCGCGGTGCTCGGCCAGGGCGCGCAGGCGTTCCACGACGTGCTCGGGCGTCGGGTCGCCGCGGCCGACCACCTCGTCCAGCCGGTCGACCGCGGCCCGCGCGGCGGCGTGCTGCACCTGCGCCTCGGCCAGGGCGTCCCCCCGCGCCTCGTCGCCCCTGACGCCGAGCCTGCCGATCAGCCAGGGCAGCGTCAGGCCCTGCAGGAGCAGGGTGCCGACGGTGACGGCGAACGCGCAGAACACGATCACGTCCCGGCCGGGCAGGTCCAGCGGGAGCGCGCTGGCGGCGGCCAGCGAGACCACGCCGCGCATCCCGGCCCACGACAGCACGGTGACGCCCCGCCGGCCGGGCGCCGGCTCCCGCTCCCGGACTCGCCGGGACAGCAGGCGCGGGAGGTAGGCCGCCGGGTACATCCACGCGAACCGGATCGCGATCGTGGCCGCGAGCACCGCGAGGGCCGCCACGACGAGGTCGCCGGAGACCTCCGCGTCGAGCACGATGCTCCTCAGCTGCAGGCCGATGAGGGCGAACACGAAGGACTCCAGCAGGACGTCCACCGACCGCCACACCGCCGTGTCCTGCAGGCGGGTGTAGTAGGAGCTGTCCGGGGCGTGGTGGCCGATGTAGAGGCCGGCGACCACCACCGCCAGGACGCCCGAGGAGCCCAGTTCCTCGGCGAACAGGTAGGCGCCGAACGGCACCAGCATCCCGAGCGCGCTCTCCACCACGCCGTCGTCCAGGCGGGCGCGGACCCACCGCACGGCGACCCCGATGGCCAGGCCGACGGCGACGCCGCCACCGGCGCCGACGGCGAACGTCCGCACGCCGTCGACCCAGGAGGCCGTGACGCCGAGGGTGGCCGCGATGGCGACCTTGTAGACCGTGAGGGCCGTCGCGTCGTTGATCAGGCTCTCGCCGGTGAGCAGGGTCATCGTGCGGCGGGGCAGGTCGAGCCGCCGGCCGATGGCCACCGCGGCGACCGCGTCCGGCGGCGCCACCACCGCGCCCAGCACCAGGGCGGCCGGGATCGACAGGCCGGGCAGCACGAGGTGGGCGACCCAGCCCACGCCGACCGTGGTCGCGATGACCAGCCCGACCGCGAGCAACCCGATCGGGCGAAGGTTGGCCCGGATGTTGTGATAGGAGCTGTCCAGCGCCGCCGAGTAGAGCAGCGGCGGCAGGACCAGCACCAGGACCAGTTCCGGCTCCAGCGCGAACTCCGGCAGGCCGGGCAGGAAGCTGACCGCGAGGCCGGTCGCGACCAGGATGAGCGGCGCCGGGGCCGACAGCCGCCTCGCGACGGCGGTGACCAGCAGGGCGCCGACGAGCAGCAGCAGTTCCGGTCCGTGCATGGCCCAATCCTGCGTGATGATGGCGGGTATGACCTGTCCTCACGTCGCCGACCTGCCCGGGTCGGTCACCCCGGACGCCACCGGGGGGTGCGCCGACTGCCTGGCCCTCGGCGAGCGCACTTGGGCGCACCTGCGGCTGTGCCTGGTCTGCGGGCACGTGGCCTGCTGCGACTCCAGCCCCCACCGGCACGCGACCGCGCACTTCCACGCCTCCGGGCACCCGGTGGTGCGCTCGTTCGAGCCCGGTGAGCGGTGGCGGTGGTGCTACGCGGACGGCCGGGTCGTCTGAGGCCCCGCGTTCTTTACAGTTCCTTTGGACGATCGGTCTGTGGCTGTGACCGACCGCACAAGTAGCTTCGGTCGCGCAGGTTCCGAGCGCGGCGCGGGGGGTGCGCGTGTCGATCACACCGCAGGCGGGGGTCGCCGGACTGATCGCCGAGCACGACGGGGAACGCCCGTCGCGGGCCCTGTCCCGGCGGTGGGACCTGGGGGTCCGGGCGGCCGCGCTGGCGATCGCGCTGCTGGTGCTCGAGCAGGTGTTCCGGCCGTTCGCCCAGGGCGGGCAGTTCTACCTGGTGGTGTTCCTGGCCGCGACGCTGCCGCTGGTGTTCCTGGCCTACCGGGGGCGCCGGGGCGGCCGGGAGGACCCCGGCCCGCTGGACCGGGCCCTGGCCGCCGCCGCCCTGGTCGTGGCGGCCTACCCGCTGCTCGGCGGGTTCGACGCCTTCCTGGACCGCCAGGGGCAGCTCACCGACCTGGACGTGGCGGCGGGCGCGGTCCTGCTGCTGCTGGTCCTGGAGGCGTGCCGGCGGACGACCGGGTGGGTGCTGCCGGTGGTGTGCCTGGCGTTCATCGCGTTCGCCTACTACGGCGGGTACCTGCCGCCCTCCTGGGCGGTGTCCCACGCCGGTGTGGACTTCGAGCAGATCATCAACGGGCTGTACAACGACGCCACCGGGTTCTACGGGACGCCGTTGGACGTGGCCGCCACCTACATCGTGCTGTTCGCGATCTACGGCGCGGTGCTCAACGCGTCCGGGGCCGGGGCGTTCTTCGTGGACATCAGCTTCTCGGCGTTCCGCAGGTCGCGGACCGCGCCGGGGCGCACCGCGGCCGCGGCCGGGTTCCTGCTGGGCACGGTGTCCGGGTCGGGGACCGCCACGACGGTGTCGCTGGGCGCGGTGACGTGGCCGGTGCTGCGCCGGGCCGGCTACCCCCGGGAGAGCGCGGGCGGGCTGCTGGCCGCGTCGGGCATCGGGGCGATCCTGTCCCCGCCCACGCTGGGCGCGGCGGCGTTCATCATCGCCGAGTACCTGGAGACCTCCTACCTGCAGGTGCTGGTCTGGGCGGTCCTGCCCACCCTGCTGTACTACCTGGGGATCGCGCTGGCCGTCGAGATCGACGCGCGCCGCTTCGGCGCGAAACCGGTCGACGTCGACGTGCCGGGCGCCTGGGCGCTGCTCAAGCGCGGCGGGTACCACTTCCTGTCGCTGGGCGTGATCATCGCCTTCCTCGCGCTGGACGTCCCGGTGTACTCGGCGGTGGTGTACGCGACCGGCGTCGCCGCGGTGTTCGCGCTCGTGGCGCGGCGGGGCGACGTTCGGGGCTGGGCGCGGGCGATGGCGGACTCGCTGGCGCTGGGCGTGCGCGGCGCGCTGCCCGTGGTCGCCGTGTGCGCGGCGGCCGGGGTGATCACCTCCACGATCACCAAGACCGGGCTGGGCCAGGAGTTGGCCTCGGCGCTGGTCGACCTGGCCGGGCTGCTGACCTCCGACCCGACCGCCGTGCTGGTCGTGACCGCGGTGCTGGCGGCGGTCGCGGTGAGCCTGCTCGGGCTGGCCGTGCCGGTCACCGCGTCGTTCATCATCTCGTGGGTCGTGATCGGGCCCGCGCTGTTCGAGCTCGGCGTGGCGCGCGAAGAGGCCGCGATGTTCATCTTCTACTACGCGGTGCTGTCCGAGGTGACGCCGCCGACCGCGCTCGCCGCCGTGGCCGCCGCGGCCATCACCGGCGGCGACGTGGTGAAGACGATGTGGCGGACCTGGAAGTACACGCTGCCCGCGTTCCTCGTGCCGCTGGCGTTCGTGCTCACCGACAACGGCGCCGCCCTGCTGCTGCGGTCGTCGCCGGTCGACTCGGCGTGGGTGTTCGCGGTCTCGGCGGTGGGGGTGGCGGCGCTCGCCGCGCTCACCGGCGGCTGGCTGCTCGGCCCCGCGCGGTGGCCGGAGCGGGTCCTGTGCCTGCCCGCGGCCGTCGCCCTGCTCTACCTGCAACCGGTCACCGTCGCCGTCGGCCTCGGGTTCCTGCTGGCGGCGGTGGCCGTGCACGTGCTCGTGCCCAGGTTCGTCCCACGGGGAGAGGAACGAGATGCGTAGCTGGAAGGTCCCTGCCGCCGTGCTGGCGGTCGTGCTGGTCGCGGCCGGGTGCGGCGGGAAGCGGGACGCGGCCGGGAGCACCTCCGGCGCGGCCTGCGAGGCCGGCGAGGGCCGGATCACCATAGCCACCGGCAACTCCGGCGGCGTCTACTACGTCGTCGGCGGCGGGCTGGCCAAGCTGATCAGCGAGCACACCGCGCTCAAGGCGACCGCCGCCGAGACCGGCGCGTCCGTGCAGAACGTCCAGCAGCTGGTCGCCGGCGACTACGACGTGGCGTTCTCGCTGGCCGACACGGCGGCGGACGCGGTGAACGGCGAGGGCGCGTTCGAGGGCGCCCCGCAGCGGGTGCGGGCGCTGGCCCGGCTGTACCCGAACCACACGCAGGTGCTGGTGCGCAAGTCCAGCGGCATCAGGTCGATCGCCGACATGCGGGGCAAGCGCATCTCTACCGGGTCGCCCAAGTCGGGCACCGAGGTCATCGCGCACCGGCTGCTCGCCGCCGCCGGGCTCGACCCGGAGCGGGACGTGCAGGCGCAGCGGCTGGACCTGGCCAAGACCGCCGACGGCATGAAGGACGGCAGCCTGGACGGCCTGGTGTGGTCCGGCGGCCTGCCCACGGCGCAGATCACCGACCTCACCACGTCGCTGGGCGACCAGGTGGAGTTCCTGGACGTCACGCCGCAGCTGCCGAAGCTGAAGGAGGTCAACCGGGTCTACGACGAGGGCGTGATCCCGGCCGCCGCCTACGGGCAGCCGGCCGACGTGCCGACCGTCGTCGTGCCCAACGTCCTGCTGGTCGCGGAGAGCTTCCCGGCCGGCGACGCGTGCGCCGTCACCAGGCTGCTGTTCGACCGGAAGGACGAGCTGGAGAAGATCCACCCGGCCGCGCGGGACATCGTCGAGGAGCAGGGCGCGCTGACCGACCCGGTGCCGCTGCACCCCGGTTCGCTGGACGCGTTCGGCAACTGACCGGAGGGGTCCTCTAGGCTTCCCCACCGTGCGTGTCCTGGTCATCGGGTCTGGCGCCCGTGAACATGCCCTTGTCCTCGCGTTGTCGCGCGACCCCTCGGTGATCGCCCTGGCCTGCGCACCCGGCAACGCCGGCGTGGCGGGCCTGGCGGAGGTCTACGGGGTCGACGCGGGCGACCCGGCCGCGGTCGTCGCGCTGGCCAAGGAGTGGAACGCCGACCTCGTCGTCGTCGGGCCGGAGCAGCCGCTGGTGGCGGGCGCGGCGGACGCCGTGCGCGCGGCCGGCGTCCCCTGCTTCGGCCCGTCCGCCGCGGCGGCCCGCATCGAGGGCTCCAAGGCGTTCGCGAAGGACGTCATGACCGCCGCGGGCGTGCCGACGGCCACCTCGGAGGTCGTGGACAACCCGGCCCGCCTGGACGCGGCGCTGACCCGCTTCGGGCCCCGGTGGGTCGTGAAGGACGACGGGCTGGCGGCGGGCAAGGGCGTCGTCGTCACCGCCGACCGCGCCGTGGCGCGCTCCCACGCGATGACCCTGCTCGACCACGGCCACCCGGTGCTGCTGGAGTCGTTCCTGGACGGGCCCGAGGTGTCGCTGTTCTGCCTGGTGGACGGCTCGGTGGTGGTGCCGCTGCTGCCCGCGCAGGACTTCAAGCGGGTGGGTGACAACGACACGGGCCCGAACACGGGCGGCATGGGCGCCTACGCGCCGCTGCCGTGGGCGCCGGCCGACCTGGTTCCCACGATCGTGTCGACGTGCGTGCAGCCGGTGGTGGACGAGCTGGCCGCGCGCGGGACGCCGTTCACCGGCCTGCTGTACGCGGGGCTGGCGCTGACGTCGTCGGGGCCGCAGGTCATCGAGTTCAACTGCCGGTTCGGCGACCCGGAGACGCAGGCGGTCCTCGCGCTGCTGCGCACGCCCCTGGCGGGGCTGCTGCTGGCGGCGGCGACCGGCGGGCTGGGCGCGGTCGAGCCGCTGGACTGGTCCGACGGCTACGCGGTGACGGTCGTCGTGGCCGCCGAGGGCTACCCGGGCCGGCCCCGCACGGGTGACGTCGTGACCGGTGGTGACGCCGAGGGGGTGCTGCACGCGGGCACCCGGCGGCGCGAGGACGGCACCGTGGTGTCCACCGGCGGCCGGGTCCTGTCCGTGGTCGGCACGGGCACGACGCTGACCGAGGCGCGCGCCGAGGCGTACCGGCGGGTCGGGTCGGTTCACCTGACCGGTTCCCACCACCGCACCGACATCGCGCTGCGCGCGGCGGACGGCGAGGTCGTGGTCTGAGGTCGGCTCCGGACGACCGTCCTCTTCGGACGGTCGTCCGTCGTCCGGTCATCGGGTGGTCCCCTGCCGGTCGGTGATCGGGATCACCCGCGCTTGCGACATCCGTGCGAGGCCGGAACCGCTCCGGGCTCGAGTTCGTCCAACCTCAGACCCGGCTCACGCGGTCGTTGGTAGCCTGCGAACCGGGACCAATCCGTTACCGACCGTACGGGGGATGGGCGTCGTGGCAGAGGAGAACGGCCTACTGGGAGCCGTCGCCGGCGTGGGCGGGGCCATCGGGCGTGCGGTCGGCGACATGTTCGCGGCGGAGAAGCGCCTGCAGGAGACGACGGCGTCGGGGCCGGGAACGGGCCGGAAGTTCGCCGTCACCAAGGAGACGGTCCTCCAGGCCGGCAAGATCATCACCGCGCAGCGGGACGCCTTGGTGGACAGCTATTCCAGTGCTCACCGCGAACTGCGGGTGGAGCTGGACGCCGCCGACGCGGTGAACCAGGACATCGCGAACGCCTGGAACTCGCGGTTGGTCGACGGCGAGGAGTCCTACGCGGGGCGGGTCCGCCAGTACATCGAGAGCCTGGACAACCTGGTCGCGCAGTTGCGCGACGCGGCTGCGCAGTACGGGTTCACCGAAGACGACGTGAAGGCTTCGTTCGGGGCGGCCAAGTGACTTCCCGGGTTCTGCGGGTCCTCGTTCCCGTGCTGGTCGCCGGCGCCGTGCTGGCGTCGTGCACCGGCAAGGAGGACGGGAGGGCCGGTGCGGCGACCACCACCACGGCGGCCACCACCACGGCTGCCGATCCGTCGACCGAGGCGCAGCGTCCGCGCGAGTTGAAGGTCGACGGCGTCGATCCGTGCAAGCTGCTCACAGCGGAGCAGATGGTGCAGCTGAAGGTCACCAGGTCGAGCCGCAACGACAGCGACATCGTCAAGACCGGTGACGTGCCGACCTGCGAGTTCCGTGGTGACCTGAGCACCAACTACGGCGTCGCGGTCATCGCCGGCAAGGGCGTCGACTACTGGACGGGCAAGGGCAACACCGACGTGAGCGAGGTGCGGGTCGCCGGGTTCGCCGCCAAGCAGATCAGCCTGAGCGGCGTCGAGGCGGACTGCGCGATCGCGGTCGACGTCGCCGACGGCCAGCAGCTCTACGTCGACTACATCCCGGTCGGCAGCAAGGGACCGGCGAAGGACGAGATGTGCCGGAACGTGGCCTTGGGCGCCGAACTCGCGCTCACGACGTTGCAGAGCTTGAAGTAGGGGGAGTCATGACCGGTTTCCGGGAGATCAGCGACCACCGCTTCGAGGGGTACGACAACCCCGCCCTGGCCACTCTGGTCCAGCAGTTCAAGCAGGGCGACGCCGCGCAGAAGTTCAGCGACGCGTCCCACGCCCTGCGCCGGCTCTCCGCGAGCCTCGCGGACACCGACGAGGTACTGCGCCGAGAACTGGCCAAGCTCGGCATCGAGTGGCAGGGTGCGGCGGGCGAGAACGCGGGCAAGACCATTTCTGCGCAGGCCGACTACGCGGTCGAAGCCGACGACGCGGGGCAGCGCAGCTCGCAGGCCACCGCCGAGCAGAGCGCCAACTACAGCAACTCCCGCGACCGGATGCCGGAACCGCAGGCGCTGCGCGGTGACACCGAGACGAACCTGCTGGATGACGCGCTCGGCTTCGTCGGGTACGAGACCGACCACGCCCAGCAGGTCAAGGAAACCCAGGCCGCGCGGGAGCAGACCATCCGCGGGCTGACCCAGTACGTCGACGCCAGCCGGGACTCGCTCAACCAGTACCAGGGCATCAACCGACCGCCGAACTTCGACGTCACCACCACCTCCTCCGCGGTCAGCACGCCGGTCGCGGCCGTGCCGCAGTTCAGCGGCGGTATCAGCGGCGCGACCGGAGGGGTGCCCGGGGTGGCGCCCGGTGGGGGTGGCACGCCCGGGTTCGTGCCCGGGAGCCCTGGGTTGGTCCCCGGCACGCCCGGCGCGCCGGGGTTCGCGCAGCAGCTGCCCGGTGGCGGGCTGCCCGGTGGCGGGTTGACCGGTGTCACGCCGCCGGGGCTGCCCAACGCGGTCGGCACCCCGCCCACCGGGCCGGTGCTGCCCGCCAAGGCCGGCGGTTCCCCCGGGCTCGGCCTCGGGCTCGGGCTGGGGCTCGCCGGGGGGACGGCGCTGGGGCTCGCGGCCGGCACCGCGCGCGGTGGGCAGGTGGTCCGCGGTGGCAAGTCCGCCGGTGACGGGTCGCCCGGCGGCGCGAAGGGCGCCCCCGGCGTTCCCGGCTCACCCGGCTCGGGCCGGGGCGCGGCCGTCCCGGGCGCCGCCGCGCTGTCCGGCAAGGCCGGCGTCTCCGCCACGATCGGCGCCATCGACCCCGACGAGCGCGTCCCCGGCCGGTCCGGCGCGGCGGGCTCCGCGGCCGGCAAGGCCGGCGCCGGGTCGATGCTGCACCCCGCCGCCTCCGCCCGCGGCGGCGAGGGCGAGGAGGACGGCGAGCACGTCCGCAAGTACGGGGTGGACTCCGACGACGTCTTCGGCGACGAGCGCATGGTGGTGCACTCCGTCATCGGCGACGAGCACGAGCAGAAGTGACCGCGGCCGGCACCGTCGTGCTGTCCACGCTGGAGTTCGACGTCGCGTGGGAGGCCGAGCGGCTCACCCGGCGCAACGTCGCGCTGGACGTGCCCAGCCCCGGTGTGACGCACACCGAGCGGGCGCGGTTCGTCGAGGGGGCCTGGGGTTCGCTGGAGGAGCGGGGGTTCGCCAACGGGCGGAGGCTGGTCCCGGAGCTGGCCGACTCCTTCGCCCTGCTGGCCAACCCGCAGGTGTCGGTGGACCTCTGGATCTGGGTGGACCGGCGCAAGATCAAGGGCCTGGCGGCGGCGGCCGGCGAGGACGCGGTGCTCGCCGTGGTCGACGGCGACGAGGTGTGGCTGATCGAGGCGCGGGCCAGTGCGCTCGCCGAGGCCGCCGTGTCGGTCGCCGGCGAGGCGCCGGCGGGCTACGGGCGGTCGATCAGCCTGCCCAACGACGTGCTGCGCGCCGCGTCCCGGGAGTCCGGCCACGACGCCGAGAAGCTCGTGCTGGCCCTGGAGCGGCACGGGCTGCCGCTGAGCGAGGCGCAGGAGCTGGCCGGCATGTGCGACGGGATGGGCACCAGGGGCCAGTTCGGCGCCGAGCGCGCCCGGCCCGGCGGCCCGCCGGCGCGGGCCGGCCGCGTGGTGGCGTGGCACGACACCCCGTCCGGCCGCTACCTGCACCAGGTGCGGCCCAGCTCGGACGGCCGCAACTGGAGCACCATCACGCCCATCGACAACGCCCGGCTCGCGTCGTGCGTGCGGGAGCTGCTCCAAGAGGTGTGAATTCCCACGTGCTTCCCGGCCGTTACGGGGGTGCGCGCTGGCCGGGAACCCTAGGATCCGGGGAATGGCGGTCGCGAAGTTCAACGCCGAGGCGATGGAGCAGTGCCGGAGCACGATGGGCGCGCAGGCGGGACGGTTCGGCGCGGTGGGTGACGGGTTCTCCGGTGTGCACGCCGAACCGGGCATCTTCGGCGAACTGGCGGATTCGGGCGGCCTTTCCGCGGCCGCCGCCGAACTCGACCGGAAGGCCGGCGCGGAGTTCGCGGCGGCCGAATCGCTGCTGGGCCGGGTGGAACGCGCGCTGGACGCCGTCCAGGGCGCCGTGGTCGACACCGAGGACGCGAACGCGACCTCCTTCCGGGCGGTGTGAGCGGATGAGCGCGGTGGACGAGGTCGCGGCGCTGCCCGGCGGGCAGGCGCTCGCGCAGTCGGCGCGGAAGGTCGAGCCGGCCCGGCCGGAGGCGGTCCGGGAGATCGCGAACCGGTGGCGGCAGGCGGCCACCGGTGGCGGCGAGGCCGGCAACGCGGTCCAGCGGTCGGTCGGGCAGCTGGACGGCGCGTGGGAGGGCGGGTCGGCCGACGGGTTCGTCGCGTACATGGGCGAGTTCGCCAAGGGCGGCAACGCGCTGAACGACGCCCTGAACGCGGCGGCGGGCGACCTGGAGGCGGTCGCGGCGGCGCTGGAGGCGGCGAAGTCGTCGATGACGCGCATCTGCGAGACCCTGCTCGGCCGCGTGCGCGCGTTGCGCGCGCAGAACCAGGGCCTGCCGCAGGCGTTCGTCGACAACGCGATCCGCGGGCTGTGCGCCGAGGCGGCGGGCGACGCGCAGCCGGTGGTCGAGCAGGCCGAGCAGGCGCTGAGCACCGCGCTGGGCGCGCTGCGGGGCCGGGCCGGGTCGATCACGCCCGCGTTCTCCGCGATGGCCGACCCGGGCGTCCAAGCCTTCGTGCCCGCCCCCGGCCGGGCGATCACGTGGACCCCGACGCCCGAACCCGAGACCAGGCCGTCGTCGGCCGACCCCGAACCCCGGCCCGCGGACACCCAGGGGGGCGGCCCCGGCTCGGGCGGCGGTCCCGGCAGCGGAGGCGGTTCCGGTGGTTCCGGCGGCGGCAGCGGTGGTGGTTCCGGTGGCGGCTTCGGCGGTGGTGGCGGCGGCATGGGCGGCCTCGGCCCCAGCGGCGGCCCGCCCAGCAGCGGCCCGCCGCCCGGCAACGTCGAGCAGTGGATCCGCGAGGCGATCAGGATCCTGCAGGCCAACGGCATCCCGGTGACCGAGGAGAACATCGACGAGATCTGGACCATCATCGAGAAGGAGTCCGGCGGCAACCCGCACGCGCTCAACGACTGGGACTCCAACGCCGCCAAGGGCACCCCGTCCAAGGGCCTGATGCAGTGCATCGACCCGACGTTCCAGGCGCACAAGCTGCCCGGCCACGACGACATCTGGAACCCGGTCGACAACATCATCGCGGGCGTCCGCTACACCTTCTCCCGCTACGGCGGCTTCGACGGCCACCCCGGCCTCAAGTCGATGGCCGGAGGCGGCGGCTACCAGGGCTATTAGCCCCGGCGCCCGTCGCCGGGCGGGTGGCCGGGAGCGGTCCGGAACGGCCGGGTCGGCAAGGCGAAGGCACCGGGGGCGCGGTGGTCCGGCGGCTGGTCCCGCGCGGTCGGGCCGCACTAGCCTGGCGTCATGCTGGGTGTAGCCGCACGGGCCGATGTGCCGCCGTTCCACGTCATGGAGATCGTGTCCGCCGCCGCGCACCGCCGGCGCACGCACGGCGACGTCGTCTCGCTCGCCGCCGGCCAGCCGTCGAGCCCCGCGCCGGAGCCGGTGCTGCGCGCGGCCGAGCGGGCGCTGCGCGAGCAGCCGCTCGGGTACACCGAGCAGCTGGGCACCGCCGAGCTGCGCGCGGCGCTGGCCGGGCACTACGGGCGCCGGTACGGGCTGGCCGTCGCACCCGACGACGTGGTGGTCACGACGGGCTCGTCCGGTGCGTTCCTGCTGGCGTTCCTGGCCGCCTTCGACGCGGGAGACCGGGTCGCGCTGGCCCGGCCCGGGTACCCCGCCTACCGCAACATCCTGCGCGCCCTCGGCTGCGAGGTGGTCGAGCTGCCGTGCGGGCCGGACACCCGGTTCCAGCCGACCACGGCCATGCTGGACGAGGCCGGGCCGCTGGCCGGCCTGGTGGTGGCCAGCCCCGCCAACCCCACCGGCACCGTGCTGCACCCGCACGAGCTGAAGGACCTCGCCGAGTGGTGCGCCGCGCGCGGCACCCGGCTGGTCAGCGACGAGATCTACCACGGCATCAGCTACGGCACGCCGCTGGCGTGCGCCTGGGAGACCTCGCGGGAGGCCGTCGTCGTCAACTCGTTCTCCAAGGCTTTCGCCATGACCGGCTGGCGGCTGGGCTGGATGCTGCTCCCACCGGACCTCCGCCGCGCCGCCGACCGCCTGACCGGCAACTTCACCCTGTGCCCGCCGGCGCTGGCGCAGCACGCGGCGGTCGCGGCGTTCGAGCCGGAGTCCTACGAGCAGACCGCCCGCCTGGTCGACGGCTACCGCCACAACCGGGACCTGCTGCTGAACGGGCTCCGGGAGCTGGGCATCGACAAGGTCGCCCCGGCGGAGGGCGCGTTCTACGCCTACGCCGACGTCTCCCACCTGACCGACGACTCCATGGCGTTCTGCCGGAAGCTGCTGGACGACACCGGTGTGGCGATCGTCCCGGGGATCGACTTCGACCCGGTGCACGGCCACGAGTTCATCCGCCTGTCGTTCGCCGGGTCGGCCGACGACGTGGAGGAGGCGCTGCGCCGGCTGAAGACCTGGCTCTGACCTCGCCGACCCGGTCCCGACCTCGGCTCCGGGCACGAACCCGCACGTCACGGCGTACGTTGGGGGCTAGGAGGTGCCATGTTCAAGATAATCCTGTGGCTGCTCGCGGCCTGGCTGGTGCTGTCGGTGGTGGGTGCGGTCGTCAAGGGCCTGTTCTGGCTCGCGATCGTCGGCGGTGTGCTGTTCCTCGGCACCGCCGCTTACGGCGCGATCAAGAGCAACGGCCGGAAGGGCATCAAGGGGCCTCGGTAGCGAACGAACAGGTCGTGCGCCGCGCGGCCTCGCACGCAGGCCGCGCCCCGCGCGGCGGCGCTTCAGCGCAGCGGTGTGCCTCGTGTTCTCCCCGTACGGCCTGGGCGCAGCCCGGTCACAGTTGTCGAGGGGGGTCAAGCACGCTCTTCGCTTGACCCCCCTCGACAACTGTGATTGCCTCCGGCAGGCCGTACGGGGAGAACACGACGCACTTCCCTCCTCCTTGGGGGCCTCCCGGCCGCTCTTCATACTGAGGTCGCGCACCGATCCGGGTGAGATTGGGTGCTGTACCGCCCGAAGCTGAAAAAATAAAAGAGTCCTCGCCGGACAGGCAGGCCGCCAAGGAGAAGGAAAAGAAACAGCGGTCGTGTTCCCCCGCATGGCCTGTCAAAGACGACCATGCTTTTCTGGGGGGTGCAAGCGAAAAGCGTGCTTGCACCCCCCAGAAAAGCATGGTAGCCCTCCGGGCAGGCCATACGGGGAGAACACGAAGACACCGGTCTGCACGGGGCGTGCCGAAAGCCAAAAGCGGGAGCTGGGGGCTGGGAACGGCTGGGGTTTCGTGGGTCGTGTGGTCGTGCTGGTGTCGGGGGCGGTCGGTTCGATTGGGGTCGAGCGTTCTGCTTCAGCTGTCGGGCGCGTCTGCGGCGGGCAGCACGCCGAGTCGGGAGAGTTGTTCGCGGGCGTGTGCCGCGCCCTGCCAGCACACGCCGACCAGTCCCGCCTCCGTCGCGCCGGCCACGTTCTCCGGTCGGTCGTCGAAGAACACGCAGTCCCGCGTCCCCAGCAGGTCCGCCAGCGCCGCCCAGATCCCGGGCGCGGGTTTGGCGACGCCCAGGTCGCCGGAGAACAGCAGGTGCCGGAAGTGCCCGGTCCACGGTTGCCGCGACACGACGCGCCCGAAGGACGACGGCGCGTTGGACAGCAGGGCCAGGGGCACGCCGGCCGCCGCCAGCTCCACCACCAGCTCCACCGCGGTCGCGGACGGGGTCAGCCAGCCGGTCGTGTCGAGCTCGGTCAGCTCGCGCGACAGCTCCTCGGGGACCGGCACGCCCAGCGCGCCGCCCACCGCCCGCCAGTACTCCAGGTCGGTGAGCCCGCGGTCGTAGTCGTGCCGCGCGCCCCAGTAGGCGGGCGCGAACCGGTCCTCGGGCACGCCCAGCCGCGCCGCCAGCTCGCCCAGGGTGGACACCGGCTCGCTGATCACCATGCCGTAGTCGAACACCACCCAGCCGCCCATCAGCTCACCGACTGGATGCGCCGCAGTGCCTCGGCCACGTCCGCCGCGGTGACGTCGCGGTGCGTCACGAAGCGGACCTTCCCGGCCATGGGCCCGGCGTAGACGCCGAGGTGCCGCAGGCCGTTCAGGGTGACCTCCAGGTCGGGCACGCCGGCCAGCACGATGTTCGTCTCCGGCTCGTCGACCTGCCAGCCCAGCTCCCCCAGGCCCCGGGCGAGCGCCTTCGCGTTGGCGTGGTCGACGGCCAGGTCGTCCAGCCGGTCCAGGCCGACCAGGCCCGCCGCGGCCAGCACGCCGCCCTGCCGCACGCCGCCGCCGAGCATCTTCCGCACCCGCCGCGCCTCCTCGACGAACCCCGACGAGCCGGCGACGACGGAGCCGACGGGCGCGCCCAGGCCCTTGCTCAGGCACACCTGCACGGTGTCCACGCCCACGGTCAGCGCCGCCGGCGGCACGCCCAGCGCCACGGCCGCGTTCCACAGCCGCGCCCCGTCCAGGTGGACGCGCAGGCCGGTCTCGCGGGCGGCCGACGCCAGCAGCGCGTGCTCGTCGGGCGGGGTCACGGAGCCGCCCGCCGAGTTGTGCGTGTTCTCCAGGCACAGCAGCGTGGTGCGCAGCGTGTAGTACGGGCCGTCGGCGCCTGCGGCCGCGCGCACGGCGTCCGCCGAGATCCGGCCGGGCGCCCCCGCCCACTCCAGCGGGTGCGGCATCCCGCCCGCGATCCACGCGGCCGTGCCGAGCTCGCTGTCGAGCACGTGCGCGCCGCGCGCGGCCAGGAAGCGGTCGCCGCGGCGCAGGTGCACGGTGAGCGCGATCAGGTTGCCCATCGACCCCGAGGGCACCCACAGGGCGGCCTCGACGCCGAGCAGGTCGGCCACGCGCTCCTCCAGCGCGCGCATCGTCGGGTCGTGTTCGAGCACGTCATCGGCCACCTCGGCCCCCGACATGGCCAACAGCATGGCCTGGTCCGGGCGGGTGACGGTGTCGGAGCGGAAGTCCAGGGGCGCGTGCCGGGTCACGAATGGATCACATCACACTCGGCAAGCCCTTACCCATTCGCGCCGGTCGTACCACGATGGGGGTGACGCAAGTCTCCGGGAAGGGGCGTGCAACCGTGGAGCGGTCCGGTTCCGTCCGGTAGGTGCAAGCACGACGAGCGGAGAGAGTCCGCGTGGACCAGCACGACGAGCAGGAGTTCGCGGAGTACTTCGCAGCTCGCCGGGAGGCCGTGCGCCGAACGGCGTTCCTGCTCTGTGGTGACTGGCACCGGGCGGACGACCTCGCGCAGACCGCGTTCGTCGCGCTGCACCGCAGGTGGCGCAAGGTCCGGGACAAGCAGGCCCTGGACGCCTACGTCCGCCGGACCCTGGTGCGCGCGGTGATCGACGAGTCGCGGCGGCCGTGGCGGCGGGAGCGCTTCGTGGACGAGGTCCCGGAGACGCCCTCCCGCGACGCGGAGGTCGCCGACTCGGTGGTGACGCGCGAGGCACTGGTCGCGGGCTTGAAGCGGGTCCCGCCCCGGCAGCGGGCGGTGCTCGTGCTGCGGTTCCTGGAGGGCTTGGACGTGTCGGCCGCCGCCGAGGCGCTCGGGTGCTCGGAGGGGACCGTGAAGAGCCAGACCTCCCGGGGCCTGGAGGCCCTGCGCGAGGCGCTGGGCGACACGATCGACGACTTGCGGCCGGCGTGAGAGGGAGGCGGGGGCGGGTGGACGAGCGCAGGATCGCGGAGGTGTTCCGCACGGCGGCCGGTGACGCCCCGCCCGCGTCCTTCGACGTGGACAGCGTCCGGTCGGCGTCGGCGCGGGCCACCGCGCGCCACCGGACGCGCGTGGCGCTGGGCTCGGCGCTGGCCGCGGTGCTGGTGTTCGGCGGTGCGGCGGTGACCGGGGGCCTGCTGTCGCAGTCCACCCCCGGGAACACGACCTCCGCGGGTTCCGCTGGGGACGTCCCGTCCAATAACCTGCCGCTTGCGGTTCCCGAACCGCAGGAGGGCGAGGAGCGCGTCGAGCCCCGCATGTCCGGCGGGCTGCCGCCCAAGAGCATCCCCGACGACCCGTCTACGCAGGGGGACGGAACGTCGGGGACGACCGGTCGTCCGCCGACGACCGGTGGCGCCTCAGGGTGCCAGGAGGTGGACCGGGAGCTCGCCGTCGCCCTCGCCGACGAGCTCCCGGCCGCCGAAGGGCTCCAGCCCTCCCACGCCGCGGCCAACTGCCCGTCCGGCGCGCGCGGCGCCGGCTACCTGGTGCGCGACCGGCTCGGCGTGCACGGCGTGGTGTCGGTCGTGCTGGTGCCGCCGGGCCGGCAGCCGCTCACGTCGACCTCGACCGCCGAGGGGCGCAGCGAGGCCCGCAGCGGCGCGGGCACGGTCTACGTGCTCACCGAACCGGCCCAGGGCGCGGCGGTGGGGCCGTTCGAGGCGGAGCTGCCGGCGCTGGCCGCGGGGGTGGCGGAGCACCTCTGAGCCGGCGGGCCGGTGAGCCCTGCCGCACTCTGGAACAGACGTACCACTAATTTGGTACGTTCGTGCCAGATTGCGGAGGTGGTCGCTGTGGCCTGGGTCGTGCTCATCGTGTCCGGCTTCTTCGAGGCGGGCTGGGCGGTCGCCCTGAAGCTGTCCGACGGGTTCGGCAAGCTGTGGTGGTCCGTCGTGTTCGCCGTGTGCGCCCTGATCAGCTTCGCCGGCCTGGCGTGGGCGATGAAGCAGCTGCCCGCCGGGCCGGCGTACGCGGTGTGGACCGGCATCGGCGCCGCGCTCACCGCCGTGATCGGCATGGTGTGGCTCGGCGACGGGGTCAGCACGCTCAAGCTGGTGTCCCTCGGGCTCATCGTCAGCGGTGTCATCGGCCTGAACCTGGCCGGTGGCGGGCACTAGTACCTTTCCCCGAATGACAGCCGCAACGCCGAAGGGCGAGCGCCGCCGCCAGGCGCTGGTCGAAGCCGCCGCGGGTCTGCTGGCCGACGGCGGCTTCGACGCGGTCCGGCACCGCGCCGTCGCCGAGCGCGCGGGTCTGCCGCTGGCGTCCACCACGTACTACTTCGACTCGCTGGACGAGCTGGTCGGGGCCGCGCTGGAGTTCCACGGCCGCGCGGAGCTGGCCTACGGCGAGGCGCGGCTCGCCGAGCTGGAGCCCGGCGAGTGCGGCGGCGAGGCGTTCATCGACCTGGTGCTGGACCTGCTGCTCGGCCCGCCGGCGGGCGACCGGGACGCCGAGGCCGTGCTGCTGCGCTACGAGCGGCTGGTCGCCACCGGCCGGCGGCCCTACCTGCGACCGCTGATGCGCGAGCTCAGCGGCGAGCTGCACGGCCTGCTGGTCGACATCTTCGCCCGCGCGGGCCGGCCGGTCGGCCGGGAGCGGGTGGCGGAGCTGATCGCCCTGGTCGACGGGTCCGTGGTGAACGCGCTGATCGAGATCAGCCCCGACCCGCGGGCGGCGGCCCGCCGGATGCTGGCCAAGGCGATGCAACCCCGCTGACCCCGGCCGCGTGTAGTGGGGTGAGGGTGGGGAGGGGTGTCCGGTGCGCGAGGCCGACGAGCGGGCGTTCCGCGACTTCGCGGCGGGCCACGCCGCGTCGTTGCGGCGCACGGCGTACCTGTTCTGCGGCGACTGGCACACGGCCGAGGACCTGATGCAGGCCAGCCTGCTCAAGCTCTACCAGGCTTGGCACCGGGTGCAGTGGCGCGACAACCCCTCCGCGTACGCGCGCAAGGTGCTGCTGCGGACCTGGCTGGACGAGAAGCGCAGGCCGTGGCGGCGGGCCGAGCAGCGCGACGGCGAGGTGCCCGACGTGGCCGACTCGTCGGTCGACCCCGAGGCGGCGAGCGAGCAGCTGTGGGCCCGCGACCTCGTGCACGCCGCCCTGCTGCACGTGCCGCCCCGGCAGCGGGCCGCGCTGGTGCTGCGGTACTTCGAGGACCTGCCGGTCAGCGAGGTCGCGGTCGCCATGGGGTGCAGCGAGGGGACGGTCAAGAGCCAGACCGCCCGCGGCCTGGCGGCCCTGCGGGCGGCGGTCGTGGCGCTGGACCGGGGGGCGGTGCTGGTGTCGTGAGCGAGGAGGAGCTGCGGGCACGGCTGCGCGCGGCGGTGGCCGGCGAGCCGCCCCTCCGGTTCGACGCGGACGCCCTGATCCGGCGCGCCCAGGCGGTGCGCAAGAGGCGGCGCGCGCTGACCGCGGTCGCGGTGGCCACGGCGGCGCTGACCGCCACGGTGCTGTCGCTGCCCGGCGCGCTGAGCGCCGCGCGCGGGCCGACCGGCGTCGACGCGCTCGACCAGGTCCTGACCACGACGGCCACCTCGGCGGCGCCCGCCCCGGCCCCGGCCCCGGTCTCGGCCGTGCCCGTCGGGCGCCTGGCGGACTACCTGGCGGCGCGCTTCGGCCAGGTCGTCCCCGGAGCCCTCAAGGTGCACGCCGAGTTCACCGACACCCGGCGCGAGCAGGTCTCCGGCTACGTCACCGGGTTCGTGCGCTTCGTCGACCGGGACGGGACCGGCGGGGTCGCGGTGCAGCTCAGCGCGCCGCCCTTCCTGGTCACCCGGGACGACTTCTGCGCCGGCGTGCGGTGCGACGCGCCCCGGCGGCAGCCGGACGGCAGCTACCTGGAGTTCGCCACCTCCAGCAGCTCCGGGCACGACCGGGTGAGCTACTCGGTGGCCCACTTCCGGACCGACGGCTCGGTGGCGCAGGTCAGCGCCTACAACTACGACCCCGCCGGGGGCAAGGAGGTCCGGCCCACCGTCCCGCTGACCACGGACCAGCTGGTGGCCCTGGCCACCGACCCGAACCTCGACGCCGGCTGACCCCGGCGTCGGTCCCCGGACGGCGGGCGCGGCCGGTCGCCGTGCCCGCCGTCCGCGTCCCGGCCGCCGACTATCCTGTGGCGGTGACGAGCAAGCCGCGCATCGCCAACGTCCTCGCAGGTCGCTACGCCTCCGCCGAACTGGCCACGCTGTGGTCCGCCGAGCACAAGATCGTGCTGGAGCGGCAGTTGTGGCTGGCGGTCCTGCGCGCCCAGGCCGAGCTGGGCGTCACCGTCCCGGACGGGGCCGTGGCCGACTACGAGCGGGTGGTGGACCAGGTGGACCTGGCCTCCATCGCCGCGCGCGAGCGCGTGACGCGGCACGACGTGAAGGCCCGGATCGAGGAGTTCAACGCCCTCGCCGGCCACGAGCACGTGCACAAGGGCATGACCTCCCGGGACCTGACCGAGAACGTGGAGCAGCTGCAGGTCCTGCGGTCCCTCGACCACGTCCGCGGCAAGGTGGCGGCGGTGCTGGCCAGGCTGGCGCGGCTCGCCGTCGAGCACACCGACCTGGTGGTGGCCGGGCGCTCGCACAACGTCGCCGCGCAGGCGACCACCCTCGGCAAGCGGTTCGCGTCCGCCGCCGACGAGGTGCTGGTCGCGTTCCGGCGGCTGGACGAGCTGATCGCCCGCTACCCGCTGCGCGGCGTCAAGGGCCCGGTCGGCACGGCGCAGGACATGCTCGACCTGCTCGGCGGCGACGAGCGGCGGCTGGCCGAGCTGGAGCGCTCCGTCGCCGGCCACCTCGGCTTCGAGCGCGTGCTGACCAGCGTCGGCCAGGTGTACCCGCGCTCGCTGGACTTCGACGTGCTGTCCTGCCTGGTCCAGCTGGCCGCCGGGCCGTCGAGCCTGGCCAGGACGATCCGGCTGATGGCGGGCCACGAGCTGGTCACCGAGGGCTTCAAGGAGGGCCAGGTCGGGTCCAGCGCCATGCCGCACAAGATGAACACCCGGTCCTGCGAGCGGGTCAACGGCCTCGCCGTCGTCCTGCGCGGCCACCTGTCGATGGTCGGCGAGCTGGCGGGCGACCAGTGGAACGAGGGCGACGTCTCCTGCTCGGTGGTGCGGCGGGTCGCGCTGCCCGACGCGTTCTTCGCGCTCGACGGCCTGCTGGAGACGTTCCTGACCGTGCTGGACGAGTTCGGCGCGTACCCGGCGGTCGTCGCCCGCGAGCTGGACCGCTACCTGCCGTTCCTGGCCACGACGAAGGTGCTGATGGCGGCGGTGCGCCAGGGCGTCGGGCGGGAGACCGCGCACGAGGCGATCAAGGAGAACGCGGTCGCCGTCGCGCTGGCCATGCGCGAGCGCGGCGCGGACAACGACCTGCTGGACCGGCTGGCCGCCGACGAGCGGATCCCGCTCGACCGGGCCGGACTGGACGCCCTGCTGGCCGACCGGCTGTCCTTCACCGGCGTGGCCGGGCAGCAGGTCGCAGCGGTGGCCGCGCAGGTGGCGGACGTGCTCGCGAAGTACCCGGCCGCCGCCGGGTACGTGCCGGAGCCGATCCTCTAGGGGCGCGGGGGCCGGCCGGACCCGGGCGGGTCAGGGCCGGTCCCAGTGCAGCCGGCCGCGCCGGTTCTGCTCGCAGACCAGCGGGCGCCCGGCGGGGTCGACGGCGGTCGCGCCCTCCTGCTCGCACGGGAAGCCCCGGAGCGCCACGTCGGGGCGCTCGGTGGTCGGCGCGGTGGTGGCGGTCGGCGGTGGCGTGGTCGTCGACCGGGTCGTGGGCGGCGGCTCGACGGGCGGTGGCGGCGGCGGTTCCTCGGTGGTGACCGCCGCGGTGGGCGGCGGTGCGGTGGTCGTCGGCCGCACCGAGATCGACACCACCGCGGGCACCGACCGGGGAGTGGCCGAGGTCGTCGTGGCGGGTGGGGGCGCGGGGGTGGGCGGCGACGCCTGCGGCTCGCCGCACCCGCCCAGCAGCAGCCCGAGGCCGACGCTCGCCGCGCTGAGCGCGACGGGCGCTCGGGACGCCTTCCGAGCCATCACGGGTAGCAGGGTAGGGCTCGCCGTCGGCGCTGCCCAATCACGCCTGGCCCGTCACCCGCCCGGGGGTCCGGTGAACCGCCCCGGGAGCCGCCCGGCCTACTGCCCGCGCCGGGCCCGCCGCTCGCACCCGGTCCACTGCCCGCGCCCGGCCCGCCGCTCGCACCCGGCCCGCTCGACGTTCGCCGGACCGCGGCTCGCCCGCTGGACCGCGGCCAGCCCGCCGGGCTTCACGCCCACCCGTCGGCGAGGCGACCCGCCCGCCGGGAGCCGCGTCGCCCACCCGTCGGCGAGGCGACCGCCCGCCGCGGGGTCGCAGCCCACCCGCCGAGCCCCGTCACAGCCGGCCCGCGTCGATGATCCGCCGGAGGAACTGCCTGGTCCGCTCCTGCTCCGGCGCGCCGAGCACCTGCTCGGGCGGCCCGGACTCGACCACGCGCCCGCCGTCCAGGAAGCACACCCGGTCGGCCACCTGGCGGGCGAAGCCCATCTCGTGGGTCGCCATCAGGATGGTCCGGCCCTGCCCGGCCAGCTCGCGGACCAGGGCCAGCACCTCGCCCACCAGCTCCGGGTCCAGCGCGCTGGTGATCTCGTCGAGCAGCAGCAGCCGCGGCGAGTACGCGAGCGCCCGCGCGATCGCGACCCGCTGCTGCTGGCCGCCGGACAGGCGGTCCGGGTAGCTGCCGGCGCGGTCGGCGAGGCCCACCCGGTCCAGCAGCTCGCCCGCCCGCCGCTCCGCCTCGTCGCGCGGGACGCCGTGCACCACGCGCGGCGCGAGGGTGATGTTGTCCAGCACGCTCATGTGCGGGAACAGGTTGAACGACTGGAAGACGATGCCCATGCCGCGCCGCGCCACGTCGGCGTCGACGCGCGGGTCCGAGACGTCCTCGCCGTCGAGCAGGATGCGGCCGTCGTCCAGCTCCTCCAGCAGGTTCACGCACCGCAGCAGGGTCGACTTCCCCGAGCCGGACGACCCGATGAGGGCCACCACCTCGTGCTCGCGCACGTCCAGGTCGACACCGCCCAGCACGGTGTTCGCGCCGTACCGCTTGACCACGCCCCGGACGCTCAGCACCGGTGACGTCATCGGCCCCCCTGACGAAGTTCCACCCGCCTGGACAGCGCGTCGGCCAACCGCCCCGACGGCACCGAGAGCAGCACGAACAGCAACCCCGCCACCACCAGCGGGGTGAAGTTGTACGACCGCGCCTGCTCGATCTGCGCGGCCCGCACCGCGTCGACCGCGCCCAGGACGGAGATCAGCCCGCAGTCCTTCTGCAGCGCCACGAAGTCGTTCAGCAGCGCCGGCGTCACCCGCCGGACGGCCTGCGGCAGCACCACCAGCCGCAGGGTCTTGCGCGGGCCCAGGCCCAGCGACCGGGCCGCCGCCACCTGGGACGGGTGCACCGACTCGATGCCCGCGCGGAACACCTCGGCCACGTACGCCGTGTAGGCCAGCACCAGCGCCGCGCCGCCCAGGACGACGTGGTCGTTGGGCACGCCGGCCAGCCGCAGCGCGGGCAGGCCGAAGCCGACCAGGTAGAGCAGGATGATCAGCGGGAAGCCGCGGAACAGGTCGACGTAGGCCGTGGCCAGCACGCGCAGCGGGAACCACACCGGGCCGCGCAGCGTGCGCACGGTGGCGACCCCCAGCGCGAGCAGCAGGATCAGGGTTCCGCACACCAGCAGCACGCGTAAGTTGAGCCACAGGCCCTCCAGCACGGCGGGCAGCGCCCGCCACGCCGTCTCGGCGTCGAAGAACGACTCCCGCACCCGCGGCCACCCGGGCGAGCCGGTCACGGTGAAGTAGGCGGCGACGGCGAACACCGCGGTCGACAGCAGCGCGACCAGGGTGGACCGCCGCGACCGGGAGCGCTTGTAGGCCAAGCGCTCCCGTTGCAGCGCGCTGACCGTCACTTCAGCTCGGGTGCGTTGCCCGCGGTCGACAGCCAGTCCTGCTCCAGCCGCGCCAGCGTGCCCTTCGAGCGCAGGGCCTCGACGGCGTTGGACACGCAGCCGGTCAGCGGGCTGCCCTTGTCCAGCACGATGCCGAACTGCTCGGGCCGGCCGTCGCCGGCGGGCACCTGGCCGATGATGTGGCCGTCCTCCAGGTCGGTGGCCGTGATGGCGAAGGCGGTCGGCAGGTCCACCACCACCGCGTCGATCTGCCCGGCCCGCAGGGCGGCCTTGGCGTCGTCGTTGGTGTTGTAGACGGCGACGTCCTGCTCGGTGGACAGCCGCTCGGCGGCCTCGAACGACGTGGTGCCCACCTGCGCGCCGATCTTGACCTGCTTCAGCTCCGCCAGGGTCTTCACCGAGGCGGCCTTCGAGGACTTGAGCGTGATCACCACCTGGGCCACGTCGTAGTACGGCGCGGAGAAGTCGACGGCCTGCCGGCGCTCCTCGGTGATGGAGAACTCGTTGATGTCGGCGTCGTAGGTCTTCTTGCCGGGTTGGATGGCCGCGTTGAACGGCACCCGCGTCCAGACGACGTCGGCCTGGGCGTAGCCGAGTTCCCCGGCGACCGCGTAGGCGACGGCGGACTCGAAGCCCTTGCCGTTGGTCGGGTCGTCGTCGACGAACCAGGGCGCGTAGGCCGGCTGGTCGGTGCCGAAGGTGATCTTGCCCGGCGTCAGGGTCGCCAGCTTGTCCTTCGTGCAGGCGACGCCGTCGACCGCGGTCGGCGTGGCCGAGGTCGGGTCGGCGGGGGCGCAGGCGACCGCGACGAGGGCGGTCGCGGCGAGGAGCAGTCCGGGTGCGCGCATGGGAGAATCTTGCCGCAGGTGGGAAGCCCTTCCCACGATGTGGCGGCAAGTAGGCTTCGGGCCGTGCCCACACTCGCCGACTACCGGCAGATCGCCGCAGGCAAGGTCCGCCACCTGTACCGGGTGGACGACGAGCTGCTCCTCCTGGTGGCCTCGGACCGGATCTCCGCGTTCGACCACGTGCTGACCACCGAGATCCCCGACAAGGGCCGCGTGCTCACGGCGATGAGCGTGTTCTGGTTCGAGAAGTTCGCGGACCTGGTGCCCAACCACGTCGTGGCCTGGGAGGACGAGCGGATCCCGGACGAGGTGCGCGGCCGGGCGCTGCTGGTGCGCCGGCTGGACATGGTGCAGGTGGAGTGCGTGGCGCGCGGCTACCTGACCGGCTCCGGGATGGCCGAGTACCGCGCGTCGGGCGCGGTGTGCGGCGTCGAGCTGCCGGCGGGCCTGGTGGAAGCCTCGGAGCTGGCGGAACCGATCTTCACGCCCGCGACGAAGGCCGAGCTGGGCGAGCACGACGAGAACGTGCCGTTCGAGCACGTGGTGTCGCAGGTCGGCGCCGAGCCGGCCGGGCGGCTGCGGGACGCCACGCTGCTGGTGTACGGGGCGGCGCGGGAGTTCGCGCGGTCGCGCGGGGTAATCCTGGCGGACACCAAGTTCGAGTTCGGCCTGGACCGGACGGGGCAGCTGGTGCTGGGCGACGAGGTGCTGACGCCGGACTCGTCGCGCTACTGGCCCGCGGACGGGTACCGGGCGGGGCGGGTGCAGCCGTCGTTCGACAAGCAGTACGTGCGCGACTGGCTGACGTCCCCGGCCTCGGGCTGGGACCGCGCGTCGGACACCCCTCCGCCGCCGCTGCCGGACGACGTCGTCGCCGCCACGCGGTCGCGGTACGTCGAGGCTTACGAGCGGATCACCGGACTGTCGTTCGCCGACTGGATCGGGGCGCGTTAGCGGGTATTGGCGGGGCGTTGCCCGTGGCGCGGTCTCCTGCGCTTTTCACGCAGGAGCGGCGCACTTCCCGCGCTTTGCACACGGCGGTGGTGCACCTCGTGCGCTTTGCATGAAGTGGTGCTGCACCTCGTGCATACACCGGTGTCTTCGTGTTCTCCTCCCCGTACGGCCTGGGCGCAGCCCAATCATGTTTGTCGGGGGGTGTCAAGCACGCTTTTCGCTTGACGCCCCCCGACAAACATGATTGCCTTCGGCAGGCCGTGCGGGGAGGAGAACACGACCGCTCTTGCTTTTTCCTCCTCCTTGGGGGCCTCTCGGCCGCTCTTCTTACTAAGGTCGCGCACGGATCCAGGTGAGATTCGGTGCGGTACGGATCTAATTGGTGCTGTACCGCCCAAGGCTGAAAAGACTAAAAGAGTCCTCGCCGGACAGGCAGGCCGCCAAGGAGAAGGAAGAGCAAGAGCGGTCGTGTTCCCCCCGCATGACCTGTCAAAGACGACCATGCTTTCTTGGGGGGTGCAAGCGAAAAGCGTGCTTGCACCCCCCAAGAAAGCATGGTAGCCCTCCGGGCAGGCCATACGGGGAGAACACGAGAGCCCCGGTCTGCACGGGGCGTGCCGAAAACCTTCAAAGCCGCTAGCCGCGGTCGGATTGCGCGGGCTGTGTGAATTGCGCGAGTCGGGCCGTGCGGGTGGGGCCGGGTGCGGGGCCGGGGTCTGGTCTGGGGGTCGGGTCTCAAGTGGGGTTGGGTGGTCGTTCGCGCGATCGGTTCCGGGGTGTCACCTGGTGGCCAAGCGGGCGACACGCCGGTGCGGCGCACTGGAGGGCATGGTCGCGACCCTGGTGGTTTCGCTGTCCGGTATCGGGCCGAGCACGCTCGGTCGGTGCGTCGACCTGGCGCGGGAGCTGGACGGGCGGCGGGTGCCGTTGTCGCTGTTGCTGGCGCCGCGCAAGGCGGTGCCGGGCGAGGCGCTGGACTGGGTGTCGGAGCGGGTGCGCGGGCGGGACGTGCTGGTGCTGCACGGCTTCGACCACAGCGCCGACCCGTGCCACCGGCCCGTGTCGTTGCGGCGGAGGGCCGAGTTCTCGGCCCTGCCGGCGCACGAGGCGGGTCTGCGGTTGGTCGCGGCCCGGGCCGCGCTGCACCGGCTGGGGCTGGTGACCGACGTGTTCGCGCCGCCGGGGTGGCTCGCGTCGCCCGGCACGGTGGTGGCGCTGCGCCGGCACCGGTTCGCGGTGTGCGCGGACATGGCGGGCGTGCGGGACCTGCGGACCGGGGACGTGCGGACCGGCCGGGTGCGGGTGGTGGGCGAGCACCGGAGCCACCTGCTCGGCGTGGGGCGGGCGGCCCGGCGCGGCGGGTTCGTGCGGATCGGCGTGGACGCGGCCGACCTGGAGCGGGCCGGTGTGCGGGACGTGCTGCTGGAGTCGGTCGACCTCGCCCTGCACCACGGCGCCGAGGCCGCGACCTACAGCTCGGCCGACTCGCCGCGCGGCAGCACCCGGAACTCCACGCCCTCGGGCGCGGTGCCCGCCAGGACGCGGTAGTACAGCTCGGTGCGGGCGAGGATCGCCTCGTGGACCGGCACCGCGACCCGCGGGCCGACGGCGGCCAGGAAGTCGGCCGCGTCGGACAGCTTCATCCAGGGCGCGGCGGCGGGCAGGGCCAGGACGTCGACCCGCTGCCCGGGCGCGGTCAGCGAGTCGCCGGGGTGGTAGAACGCGCCGTGGTCGACCAGGTAGCCGACGTTGACCGGCACCTCGACCGCGGGGTGGATCCGCTCGTGCGGCGCGTCGACCACGTGCACGTGCGCGCCGCCGACGGCCAGCACGTCCCCCGGCCGCGCGGGCGTGGCGCCGGCCAGTTCCTCGGCCGCGTAGAGGGTCGCGCCCGGGTTGGCGGCGAGCAGGTCGGGCAGGCGGTCGACGTCCAGGTGGTCGGGGTGCGAGTGGGTGACCAGCACGGCGTCGAGCCCGGTGACCTCCTCGAACCCGGTCGACCAGGCGCCCGGGTCGAACAGCAGCCGCGCCGCGCCGGTGTCCACGAGCAGGCACGAGTGTCCGAAGTGGACTATCCGCATGGTTCGCTCCCTCCGGCGGCGGGCAGGCCGCGCGCCATCGTGCCACGCCCCGGCGGCGACGGCCCGGCCGCTCGGGTACCCGCTCGGGACGCGCTCAGCCCACCGCGGTGAGCAGGGCCTCCTCGGCGTCCGCCGGGAGGCCGGCGCGGCGCGGCCGGTCGAGGCCCAGGGCGCGCTCGTGCGCCAGCGAGTCGACCGCCGTTTCGGCCGTCGACCGGACCCGCAGGCCGGCCGCCAGGGCGGGCCCGGCGTCGCGGAACATCAGGGAGCGGTGCGTGGCGGGCAGCCACAGCGGCAGGCTGCGCGGGCCGGACCACGGCGCGACCTCGTGCCGGTGCAGGACCTCCTCGGGGACGCGCACGAGCTCGGTGCCCTGCGGCGCGACCGCGCCGGCGACCTCCCCGAGCACCAGGCTCAGCGGGTTGGCCGGCCCGATGGCGTCGAACGTGCCGGTGGTGCGGTGCTCGGCGGAGTCGACGACCCACGCGGCCAGGTCGCGCACGTCGACGTGCTGGGCGGGCTGGTCCGGCACGTCCGGGACGGCGACCCGCCCGCCCCGCGACAGCCGGTTGGCCCAGTAACCGAACCGGTCACTCCTGTCACCGGGTCCGGTGATCAGCCCGGCCCGCACGATGAACGCGTCGTCACCGCGGACCTCGCGGACCGCGTCCTCACTGGCGACCTTGACCGATCCGTACCGCTCGGGCGTCATCGGCGCGCCCGGCTCGTCCTCCAGCGGCGGCAGCGTCTCCGTTCGCCCCGGTGTGGCGTGGTCGGCGTAGACCGAGCAGCTGGACACGAACGCCCAGTGCCCGGCGCGCAGGGAGCGCACCGCCTCGCGGACCCAGGTGACCGACATCGTGGCGAGGTCGACCACCGCGTCGAACGACTCCCCGGCCAGCGCGCCGAGCCCCTGGTCCCGGTCGACGGGCACGTGCGCGGCGCCCTCCGGGACCTGCCCGGACCGGCCGCGGGCCGCGCAGAGCACCTCGTGACCCCGCCGCACCGCCTCGGCGGCCACCGCCCTGCCGAGGAAGACCGTCCCGCCCAGCACCAGGATCCGCATAGTGCCCACCCTGGAGACCGGGCGGTCCGCCCGCCAGCCCGTCCGCCCAGGGCGAACAACGCGAACACCCGTTCGGGCGGAGCCGTTCCAGCCGGACCGGGTGGCTGCCGCTTGGCGCTCGACAGGACGCCCGCGGGTCCCACCTGTCCTACGAGCACATCGACAGCGTCAGTGAACCGCTGCTGTGGGTGCCGGACATGGTCGTGGGGTGCCATGGCGTCGGCGGCGACTGGGCACGACGGGCCGCACCCTCGATCGGTTCGATCATTCGGCTGGGCCGGGCCCGGACAGCGCGAAGCGCGGCCGCCGACCGTCCGGAGGGGGACCGCGCTCACTTCCCCGGCTTACGGGCCGAAGCTGGGACCAGGTTAGCAGCCGGCCGGGCCGCCCGGCGCGCCTCGACCGGGTGAACTCGGGTGAACGTGTGCCGCCCGCCACCTGTGAAGTGGATGAACACCCAGCTCAGGTAGGCTCTGCCAGTACCGCCAGCCCTCCTACCAGGGAGCAGCCTGTCGTGGCCCGAGTCGTCGTCGACGTCATGCCGAAGCCCGAAATCCTCGACCCGCAAGGACAGGCGGTGGCCAACGCGCTGCCGCGCCTCGGTTTCGACGGAATCACCACTGTCCGCCAGGGCAAGCACTTCGAGCTGGAGGTCGCCGACGACGTCGACGACGCCGCGCTCGCCAGGATCGCCGAGACCTTCCTCGCCAACCCCGTGATCGAGGACTGGGTCGTCAGGCGGGTCGACGCATGAGGGTCGGGGTCATCACGTTCCCCGGCACGCTGGACGACGTCGACGCCGCCCGCGCCGTCCGGTACGCCGACGGCGAGGCCGTGGCGCTGTGGCACGCCGACCACGACCTCAAGGGCGTGGACGCCGTGGTCGTGCCCGGCGGGTTCTCCTACGGGGACTACCTGCGGGCCGGGGCCATCGCCCGGTTCGCGCCGGTCATGCGCGAGGTCGTCGACGCGGCGGCCAAGGGGATGCCGGTGCTGGGCATCTGCAACGGCTTCCAGGTCCTCTGCGAGGCCCACCTGCTGCCCGGCGCCCTGACGCGCAACGACAAGCTGCACTTCGTGTGCCGCGACCAGTGGCTGCGGGTGGAGAACAACGAGACCGCCTGGACGTCCCGGTACGACCGGGGCGCCGAGGTCCTCGTGCCGCTGAAGTCCGGCGAGGGCGGCTACCAGGCCGACGCGGAGACCCTCGCGGAGCTGGAGGGCGAGGGCCGGGTCGTGTTCCGCTACGCCGGCGGCAACCCGAACGGCTCCCGCAACGACATCGCGGGCATCGCCAGCGCCAACGGCCGGGTCGTCGGCCTGATGCCGCACCCCGAGCACGCGATCGACGCCCTCACCGGCCCGAGCGACGACGGCCTGGGCATCTTCCTGTCCCTGCTGGACGCGGTGGTGAGCGCGTGAGCACCGACACCGTCGGCAACGCCGAGGCCACGCCCGACCAGGAGCAGCCCTACAAGGAGCTGGGCCTCAAGGACGACGAGTACGCCCGCATCCGCGAGATCCTCGGCCGCCGCCCCACCGACGCCGAGCTGGCCATGTACTCGGTGATGTGGAGCGAGCACTGCTCCTACAAGTCGTCCAAGGTGCACCTGAAGTACTTCAGCGACACCACCACGGACGAGATGCGCGCCAGGATGCTCGCGGGCATCGGCGAGAACGCCGGCGTGGTCGACATCGGCGACGGCTGGGCGATCACGTTCAAGGCCGAGAGCCACAACCACCCGTCCTACGTCGAGCCCTACCAGGGCGCGGCCACCGGGGTCGGCGGCATCGTGCGCGACATCCTGGCGATGGGCGCCCGGCCGCTGGCCGTGATGGACCCGCTGCGGTTCGGCCCGGCCGACGCGCCGGACACCCGCCGGGTGCTGCCCGGCATCGTCGCGGGCGTCGGCGGCTACGGCAACTGCCTCGGCCTGCCCAACATCGGCGGCGAGGTGGTCTTCGACGCGACCTACGCGGGCAACCCGCTGGTCAACGCCCTGTGCGTGGGCGTGATGCGGGTCGAGGACCTGCACCTGGCGCACGCCAGCGGCACCGGCAACAAGATCATCCTCTACGGCGCGCGCACCGGGCTCGACGGCATCGGCGGCGTCAGCGTGCTGGCGAGCGAGACGTTCGACGACACGGCGGGCAAGCGCAAGAAGCTGCCCAGCGTCCAGGTCGGCGACCCGTTCACCGAGAAGGTGCTGATCGAGTGCTCGCTGGAGCTGTTCCGCGAGAAGCTCGTCGTCGGCATCCAGGACCTCGGCGGCGCCGGCCTGTCCTGCGCCACGAGCGAGCTGGCCAGCGCGGGTGACGGCGGGATGCGCGTGCACCTCGACCGGGTCCCGCTGCGCGCCACCGGCATGACGCCGGCCGAGGTGCTCTCCAGCGAGTCGCAGGAGCGCATGTGCGCGGTCGTGCGGCCGGAGGACGTGGACGCGTTCATGGCGGTCTGCGCCAAGTGGGATGTCATCGCCACCGAGATCGGCGAGGTCACCGAGGGCGACCGGCTGGTCATCACCTGGCACGACGAGGTCGTGGTGGACGTCCCGCCGCGCACCGTCGCGCACGAGGGCCCGGTCTACCGGCGGCCGGTCGAGCGCCCGGCGGACCAGGACGCGCTGCAGGCCGACACCCCCGACGCGCTGCCCAGGCCCGCGAAGGAGGAGCTGCTCGACCTGGTCAAGACCATGGCCGCGTCGCCCAACCTGGCGTCCAAGCGGTGGGTCACCCAGCAGTACGACCGGTACGTGCGCGGCGGCACGGTGCTCGCGCAGCCGGCCGACTCGGGCATGATCCGGATCGACGAGTCGACCAACCGGGGCGTCGCGCTGTCCACGGACTGCAACGGCCGCTACACCCGGCTCGACCCGTACGCGGGCGCGCAGCTCGCGCTGGCCGAGGCTTACCGGAACGTGGCCACCAGCGGCGCGACCCCGGTGGCGGTGACGAACTGCCTGAACTTCGGCTCGCCCGAGGACCCGGGCGTGATGTGGCAGTTCGAGCAGGCCGTGAAGGGCCTCGCGGACGGCTGCGTCGCGCTGGGCATCCCGGTGACCGGCGGCAACGTCAGCTTCTACAACCAGACCGGCGCGACGGCGATCCTGCCGACGCCGGTGGTGGGCGTGCTGGGCGTGATCGACGACGTCCGCCGCCGCATCCCGACCGGCATCGGCGCGGAGGCGGGCGAGACGCTGCTGCTGCTCGGCGAGACCCGGGCGGAGTTCGGCGGCTCGGAGTGGGCGCACGTGGTGCACGGCCACCTGGGCGGCCTGCCGCCGGCGGTGGACCTGGCCCGCGAGAAGCTGCTCGGCGAGGTGCTGGTGGCCGGGTCGCGGGACGGGATGCTGTCGGCCGCGCACGACCTGGCCGAGGGCGGCCTGGCGCAGGCGCTGGTGGAGACCTGCCTGATCGGCGAGACCGGCGCGCGGGTGTTCCTGGAGGGCGACCTGTTCACCGAGCTGTTCAGCGAGTCCGCCGGCCGGGTGCTGGTTGCCGTGCCGCGCACCGAGGAGCTGCGGTTCACCGACATGTGCACCGCGCGCGGCCTGCCGTGGCGCAAGGTCGGCGTGGTGGACCCGGAGTCGGACTCGCTGGAGATCCAGGAGCTGGGCCGGCTCGGGCTGGCCGAGCTGCGCGCCGCGTGGGAGGGCACCCTCCCGGCGCTGTTCGACTGAAGCCGGCGGGGCGGTGGCCGGGGGCGTGCGGCGCCCCCGGCCACCGCTCGCGCGGGCGTCAGCCGTCGGCCAGCGCTCGGAGCCGGTCGTAGGACCCGTTGAACAGGTTCTGGTCGATCGGCGTGGACGTGTACTGCCAGAACGTGTGGATGCCCCACCCGTGCGGCAGGGTCCCGACGGTGGACGCGTAGCGCGCCACCCACAGCGGGCTGGTCGAGCCGAAGTCGCCCGCCGCGCACTGGTTCCACCAGCTGGTGGACGTGTAGATCACCGGCCGGCGGCCGGTGCGGTCCTGGTAGCGGTCGCTGAACGCCCGGACCCAGGACACCATCGCCTCCCGGGACAGCCCGTAGCAGGTCGGGCCGTAGGGGTTGTACTCCATGTCCAGCGCGCCGGGCAGGGTCCGGCCGTCGGGCGACCACCCGCCGCCGTGGTCGACGAAGTAGTCGGCCTGGGCGTCGCCGGACGAGCGGTCGGGCAGGGCGAAGTGGTAGGCGCCGCGGATCATGCCGACCCGGTAGGAGCCGTTGTACTGCTGGGCGAAGTCCGGGTTGCGGTACCCGGTCCCCTCGGTCGCCTTGACGTAGGCGAACCGCTTGCCCTGGCCCCACCAGTGCACCCAGTCGACGTCGCCCTGGTGGCTGCTGACGTCGATGCCGTGCACGACCTCCCGCGTGCCGGGGTCGACGACGGCCCGCGGGTCGCCGCGACCCTCGTGCCTGGCGATCTGCGAGCCCATCGCGTGGTCCTCCGCGGGTGGGGTGGCCGCGGGCGCGGCGACCGCCGGGGCGACCGCCCAGGCCACGACCAGGGACGTGCAGGTGGCCAGCACCGCCGCGCCGGTCAGGAGTGCTCTCATCGCGAGTACCTTTCGAGCCAGTGCGGCGGCGACTCGTCGGGCAGTGTGCCGCCGACCCCACCGGATGGCCAGGGTCCGCGCCACCGGTCACGGGGACGGAGCAACCCCCGTCAGCCCAGCGCGTTCCCGCGCAGCTGCTCCGAGTCGCCGTAGGGGCTGTGCTCCGGGTCCACCGCGCCGGGCGGGGTCCGGCCGCCGGGCGACCACCCGCCGCCGCGGTCGACGGAGGGGTCGGCCGACCCCTCGGGCAGCGCCCGGCCCGGCGCGGGCGCCGGCGCGGGCGACCGCGCGGACCGGTCGCGGGGACGAGTCGCCACCGACTCCTCCAATGGGCCTAGGCGTGTGCTGCTTCCGGCCTAGATCCTCGGGCCTGCCGCCGGGTTCCGCATTCCGGCGTCACCCGTCCAGCCGCACCAGCTCGTCGGCGGACAGCTCCAGGTGCGCGGCGGCGGCGGAGTCGCGGGCGCTCTCCGGGCGCGACGCGCCGGGGATCGGCACCACCACCGGCGCCTTGGCCAGCAGCCACGCCAGGCAGACCTGCTGCGGGCTCGCGCCGTGCGCGGCGCCGACCTCGGCGAAGGCCGCGAACCGCGCGCCCAGCTCGCCGGCCGCGCTCATGCCGCCCAGCGGGCTCCACGGCAGGAAGGCGACGCCCAGCTCCGCGCACAGCTCCAGTTCGGGCTCGGAGGACCGGTACGCGGGCGAGAACTGGTTCTGCACCGCCGCCAGCCGCCCGCCGAGCACCTCGTCCGCCTCGCGGATCTGCGCGGCGTCGAAGTTGGACACGCCCGCGAGCCGGATCTTGCCCTCGTCCAGCAGCTCGGCCAGCGCGCCGACGGACTCGGCGGTCGGCACCTCCGGGTCGGGCCGGTGGAACTGGTACAGGTCGATCGCGTCGACCCGCAGCCGGCGCAGCGACGCCTCGCACGCCGCCTTCAGGTGCTCGGGCCGCCCGTCCAGCGCCCAGCCGCCGCCGGGCGTGCGGACGTGGCCGCCCTTGGTGGCCACCAGGACGCCGGAGACACCCCTCAGCGCCTCGGCGACCAGCTCCTCGTTGTGCCCGAAGTCGGTGTCGTCGACCGAGTAGGCGTCCGCCGTGTCGATCAGCGTGACACCCGCCTCGACGGCCGTGCGGATGGTCGCGAGGGACCGCTCGCGGGGCGGACCGCCCGCCACCGACATGGGCATCGCGCCCAGGCCGACGGCGCCGACCTCGACGTCCGCGATCCGGCGCTGCTGCATGTCCTGTCCTCCGGGGTCGGCGTCGGCTGCGCCCCCAGCCTGCGCCGGCCGCGCCGGGCTGTCCACCGGAGGGCGCCGATCCGTCCACTGTGGACCGGTCGGCGCGGCTCCCGCCCGGCGCGGCGGTCGCGGACCGGGTCAGCCGTCCTCGTCGGTGGTCCCCGGCTCGGGGCGGTGCTCGAAGGTCGCGTGCTCGGCGCCGACCAGCGCCCAGCCCGCCGGGTCCGCCTTCACCCGCGTCCCCTTCTCCAGCCCGAGCGCGCCGACCTGCGCCGGCGGGGTGGGCGGCAGGTGCAGGAAGCGGCCCACCACCGCCCCGCGCACGTCCAGCTCGCCCGCGAACTCCGCGTCCTGGAACGAGATGCCGCCCGCGAACCGGCCGTCGCTGAAGTCGACCCGGCCGTGGAAGGTCGCGCCGGAGAACAGCGCGGGCTTGGCGAACCGCACCTCGTGGAACGCCGTGATCCCGTGGAACCGGGTCCGCCGCGCGGTGAGCCAGCCGATCCGCCTGCCCTCCAGCCGCAGGTACTCGACGTTCGCCCCGGTCAGGTCCAGGTGGTACCGCCGCTCGTCGGTGTCCCGGCCCCACGGCAGCAGGTCGGTGATCAGCCGCTGCGCCGTCAGCCGGACCGTCCGCTCCTGGTCCTCCTCGGCGGTCGGCGCGCGGCCCGGCCCGTCCCGGTCGGACCCGGCCCGGTCGGACCCGGCCCGGCGGTGGAACGCCTGGTCCGGGTCCTCCGGCAGGTGCTCGAACGCCGGGTGCTCGAACGGGCGGCGCAGGTACGCGCACAGCACGTCCAGCACGGTCTGCTTGTACCGGGGCGTGGCCTGCGCCAGCCCGGCCAGCGCGTGCATCGCGCCCACCCGCACCTGGTCGGCGTCGTTGCCGAGCATCTCCACGGCCCGCGCGAACCGCTCGTCGGCGACCTTCTCGCTCTCCATCCGGTGCCGCTGCGTCTCGATCTGCTGCCGCTCCTCGTCGGTGCGCCGCCGCCGGTCGTTGAGCCACAGCGCGTACAGCGCCACGACCGCGCCGCCGGCCAGCCCGCCGGTCTTGACCGCCTCGGCCGCGGAGGTCCTCGGCTCGGCCCACAGCAGCGCGGCCGTGGTGGCCACCGTCACCAGGATCGCCGTGACCACGCCGGCCACGAGCAGCAACCGCCCCCGCACGTCAGCTCCTCACCAGTCCGGTCGTGCCGTCCCGCCGGTCGACCACCCAGCCGGCCGGCAGCAGGTTCTCGTGCTCCAGCGACACCTTCATCCCGTGCGTGCGGGCGACCGCCCCCCGGGCGAGCCGCAGGTCCACCCCGGCCCGGAACTCGGCGCCGGTGAAGTCGATCGGCTCGGCGAACTCGCACCCCTCGAACGTCACCGGCCCGGTGCACACCACCCCGGCCAGCTTGTTCGGGCCGAGGAACCGGGTGTGGGCGGCGTCGACGGAGTCGTGCGCCCGGAACCGGCTGAACCAGCCCTTGCCGTGGAACACCACGTGGTGCAGGTGGAGCCGCCCGAAGCTCTCCGAGTCGGTGAACCACGCGCCGCGGTGCACGACGGCGTGGTGGAACGAGTTCGACCGGTGCAGCCGGGCCGCCCGGACCATCAGCACGCCGACCTGGCGGTGCGAGATGTCGAAGTACTGCAGGTGCGCCCTGGTCAGGTCGAGGTCGTAGTGAGCGGCGCCGGCCTCGGAGGCCGGCGGCAGGAGGTCGGCGATCAGGCGCTGCGCGGTGAACCGGACCTCCTGCTCGCGCTCGCTGTCCGTCGTCGGCTCGGCGAAGCCGCCGGCGGCCCCGTCGGCGTCGGCGAGGACCGGTTCTAACGGGCGGCGCAGGTACGCGCACAGCACGTCCAGCACGGTCTGCGTGTACTCCGGGCGCGACCGCGCCAGCCCGGCCAGCGCGTGCATCGCGCCCACCCGCACCTGTTCGGTGTCGTGCCCCAGGAGTTCGACCGACCGGGCGAACCTCTCGTCGGCGACCCGGGCCCGGTCGTGCTCGGCGCGCGCGTTCTCCAGCTCGTGCCGCTGCGCCTCGATCCGCTGGCGGTCCTCGTCGGTGCGCCGCCGCCGGTCGTTGAGCCACAGCGCGTACAGCGCCACGACCGCGCCGCCCGCCAGCCCGCCGGTCTTGACCGCCTCGTTCCTGGGCGCGGTCGGCTCCGCCGCCATCAACCACCCCGCGACCAGCAGGAAAGCCCCGATCGACGCCACCAGGGCGGGCGCCAGGAAGTTCGGCTCGCCCCCCGCGCCGGCGCGCCTGCGGCGGACCGGCAGCAACACGGCGGCGACGACGAGGGCCACCGCCCCCGCGATCCAGAGGTGCTTCACAAGGCCGGCATTCTTCCCGGTGACCGGACGCGCGGTGACCGGAACGGCGCGAACGGCAACGCGGCGGTGTGCCATCTCACCGCTTTGGCCCATGATGTCGGGGCCACCGCGACGGCGCGGGGCCGACGGCGCGGAACCGGAGGAGGACGCGTGGACGGGGTGGAGCGGCCCGCCTGGGCGCCGGGCGACATCGACCTGAGCCGCCCGAGCATCGCGCGGGTCTACGACTACTGGCTGGGCGGCGCGCACAACTTCGCCGTCGACCGGGCCGTGGGTGACCGGGTGCTCGCCGACGTGCCGGTGCTCAGGGAGGTCATCCTGAACCACCGCGCCTTCCTGCGCCGCGCCGTGCGCCACCTGCTGGCGCGGGGCGTCCGGCAGTTCCTGGACCTCGGCTCGGGCATCCCGACCGTCGGCAACGTGCACGAGATCGCCCAGGCGGTGGACCCGACGGCCAGGGTGGTCTACGTCGACGTCGACCCGGTGGCGGTCGCGCACAGCCGGGCCATCCTGACCGGCAACGAGCTGGTCGGCGTGCTCCGGACCGACGTGCGGGACGCGCCGGCCGTGCTGGGCTCGCCCGAGGTCCGCGGGCTGCTCGACCTCGACCGGCCGGTCGGCGTGCTGATGGTCGCCCTGCTGCACTTCGTGCCCGACGAGGAGGACCCGCCGGGCCTGGTCGCCGCCTACCGGGACGCCGTCCCGCCCGGCAGCTACCTCGCGCTCTCGCACGCCGGGTACGAGGACGGCGAGTGGGACCCGGCGTGGGACGAGGCCAAGCGGGCCTACGACCGGGGGGTGAGCCGGATGACCTACCGGCGCAAGCAGGACGTGGAAGCCCTGCTCAAGGGGTTCGACCTGGTGGCGCCGGGGGTCGAGCGGCTGCCGCTGTGGCGCCCGGAGTCGCCCGACGACGTGGCCGGCGGCGCCGAGCACTTCCTCGGTTTCGGCGCGGTGGGGCGCAAGCCGTGATGGTGTCGTGCGAAATGGTCTGCACCTCGCCTGTCGACCCCGCGCCGCGACCGGCCGTATCCTCTGCGTTGTGCTCTGCGTTGTGGCGGTTGGCCGGCGGACATGACGGAACAGGTTGACCATCGGGTGGCGCCTCCGAACCGATCGAACCCCGACCCCGCCGTACTGGCCGGGGCGGAGTCGTTCGCGCGGACCTGGGCCACGGCGGTGATCGGCAGCAGTTACGTCCCCATGACCAGGGCCGAGGTCGCCGAGCACCTCCAGGCGCTGACCGAGGTGCTGGTGCACGCGCTGCACGCGAGCCCCTTCCGCACCGCGCCCGGCTACGAGATCGGGGCGCGGCTGGTGGAGGCCCACTTCACCGGCACCGACACCCTCGGGCGCACGGTGCAGCTGCTGGGCGACGACCTGCTCGACGAGCTGGGCATCGCGCCGGACGAGCTGATGCGGTCGCGGCTGGCCGCGCTGCAGGGCGCGCTGGCCGCCGGGTACGCCCGCGCGCTGCGGGAGCGGACGCTGTCCGAGCAGGAGGCCATCCGGGCGGCCGTGCTGGACGCCCGCGACCAGGCCGAGGCCGCCCTGCGGGCGTCCGAGGCGCGGTTCCGCGCGATGTTCACCGAGGCCGCCATCGGCATCGGCATCGCCGACATCGAGGGCCGCATCCTGGACGTCAACCAGGCGCTGCAGGACATGCTCGGGTTCGGCGTCGAGGAGATGCGGCAGTACAACATCCGCGACCTGATGCACCCGGAGGACGGCTCCAGCGTGTGGCGGCTGTACGACCAGCTCACCGCCGGCGAGTGCGACCACTACCGGGCGGAGAAGCGGTTCCGCCGCGCCGACGGCGAGCAGGTGTGGACGCACCTGACGCTGTCGCTGGTGCGCGACGACCACGGCGACCCGCAGTACCAGGTGGCGATGGTCGAGGACGTCACCGACCGCCACCTGCTGCAGAACCGGCTGCGCTACCAGGCGCTGCACGACCCGCTGACCGGCCTGCCCAACCGGGCGCTGTTCCTGGAGCGGCTCGGCCGGGTGTTCAACAACCGGGCGCGGCGGCGGGTCGGCCTGTGCTACCTGGACCTGGACGGGTTCAAGGTGATCAACGACAGCCTCGGCCACGACATCGGCGACCAGCTGCTGGTCGAGGTCGGGCGGCGGCTGGACCACTCGGTGTCCGGCGACGGCAAGCTGGTCGCGCGGATGGGCGGCGACGAGTTCGTGATCCTGGTGGAGGGCTCGCGGGACACCCAGGACATCGTGAACGTCGCCGACCGCGTCTTACGGGAGCTGGAGTCGCCGATCCGCATCGGCGGGCACGAGCTGACCGTGTCGGCGTCCATCGGGATCGTGGAGCGGGCGCTGACCGGCACCACGGCCGCCGACCTGATGCGGGACGCCGACATCACGCTGTACTGGGCGAAGGCCGACGGCAAGTCGCGCTGGGCGCTGTACGACCCGGAGCGCAACGCCAAGGAGGTCGCCCGGTTTACCCTGTCCGCGACCATGCCCGCGGCGCTGGAGCGCGACGAGTTCTACGTCGACTACCAGCCGCTGGTGCGGCTGGAGGACAGCACGGTGGTCGGCGTCGAGGCGCTGGTGCGCTGGCAGCACCCGGAGTTCGGGCGGCTGGCGCCGGACCGGTTCATCGAGCTGGCCGAGGAGACCGGCCTGATCGTCCCGCTGGGCCGCTGGGTGCTGCGCCGCGCCTGCGAGCAGGCCCGGCGGTGGCGGGAGGAGTTCGGCGACGCCGCGCCGTTCGTCAGCGTGAACCTGGCGGTGCGGCAGTCGCGCGACCCGGAGCTGGTGCGCGACGTCAAGCGCATCCTCGACGAGTGCTCCCTGCCGCCCCACCACCTCCAGCTGGAGCTGACCGAGAGCGCCATCATGGGCACCGCCGACGAGCCGCTGGAGGCGCTGCGGGCGCTGTCGGAGATGGGCGTGCGCATCGCGATCGACGACTTCGGCACCGGCTACTCCAACCTGGCCTACCTCAAGCACCTGCCGGTGCACGAGCTGAAGATCGCGGGCTCGTTCATGGAGGGCCTGCGCGCGGCCGACGAGGAGGACCCGGTCGACGCCCAGATCGTGTCCACGCTCGTGCAGCTGGCGCACGCCCTGGGCCTGGGGGTGACGGCGGAGGGCGTGGAGACCCCGGCGCAGGCCAAGCGCCTGCACCGGATCGGCTGCGACACCGGCCAGGGCTGGTTCTTCGCCAAGCCGATGAAACCCGGCGACGTCGACGAGCTGCTCCGCGGCTGAGGGGCCGGGCCGCCCCACCGCCGGGCGACCGGCGCCGGGGCCGCCGCCGGGCCATCGGCGCCCGCGGGCCGGTGCGGCTAGGACAGGTCCACGACGACCTTCACGTCGTCCGCCGCGCGGTCCAGGGCCTCGGTGAAGCGGTCCAGCGGCACCCGCCGGGTGATGAGGCCGGCCAGCCACCGCCGGTCCGCCCCGGCCAGCGCCTCCGCGCCGTCCCGGTAGTCGGCCAACCCGGCGTTGACGGTGCCGACCACGGCCTTGTTGTGCAGCACGACCTGGTCGAACACGCTCGGGTCCAGGGCCACGGGGTCGTCCTCGCCCGCCAGGCCCGCCAGCACGGTGACCGACGCGCGCCGCACCGACTCCCAGATCAGCGGCGCCACGCCCGTGCACTCGACCGCCACGTCGACCTCGGCGGTCACGCGGTCCAGGCTCGGGTAGTAGGCCGCGCCGAGGGCACGCACCAGGTCGGGCTTCGGGCCGTCCGCGGCCCGGTCGACCACGTGCACGGCGAAGCCCCGCTGCACGCCCAGCAGCGCCGCCAGCAGGCCGATCGGGCCCGCGCCGGTGACCAGCACGGACCGCGCGGGCACGTGGGCGCGCTCCCACGCCGAGCGGGCCAGGGTCCACGCCTTCGCGACGACCGACGCGGGCTCGGCCAGCACGCCGAGGTCGCCCAGCGCCGGGTCCAGGCGGATCGCGAACTTCGGCGGCACGCCCCACCGCTGCGCCCCGTAGCCGTCCAGGCCCTTGATGCCGCGCTCGGTGTACCGACCGTTGCGGCAGAAGTCCCAGGCGTCCACCGCGCAGGCCGGGCACGGTTCGGGGTCCGGCCGCCGCACGACGCCGGCGATCAGGTCGCCCGCCTCGAACCCGGACCCCGCCGGCGCGCTGATCACCCGCCCCAGGGACTCGTGGAACGGCACGACGGCCTCCTGCCCCGGCGGCGGCTCGCCGAAGCCGTCGTGGACGATCTCCGCGTCCGTCCCGCACACCCCGGCGAGCAGCCCCTCGGCCACCACCTCGTCGGGCCGTTCGTCGAACGTGCGCTCGACCACGCCCGCCCGCCCCGGTTCGCCGGGAACGACCTGCGCCGCCTTGATGGTCCTTCGCCCCGTGTCGCCCACGAGGCGAGGCTACGGTCCTTCGGCCCCGTGCACGATCCGAGCGACGTCGTGCCCGATGGCCTCCGCCGGCGGCGGGCGATGCCGCTGACGAGTCGGGCGATGCCGCTGACGAGTGACGTGACTGCTGTCGATCGCCACGCTGCGTGCCCGGCGATCCGATACGTTGACCCCATGCGCCGTGCCGTGCCGATCATCGCCGCCGTCCTGCTGCTCGCGGGCTGCTCGCAGACCACGACCGGCTCGCCGACCTCGGGCTCCACCGGGACTTCCGACGGGACCTCCGGCGCCTCCCCCGGGACCACGGCGTCGGACCGCCCGGGCTCCACCGCGAAGGAGCCGAAGAAGCGGCCGAAGACGATCGACGTCGAGGGCGTCGACCCGTGCACGCTGCTCACCGAGGCGCAGCGCGCCCAGTTCGGCGCCGACCAGCCGCCGCAGAAGAGCACCGTGCCGGAGCTGAACTGGTCGGTCTGCTACTTCAACCGCGGCGACCACAAGTACATCGTCGGCGCGACGGTGATCACCACCGACGGCATCGAGTTCTACACCGAGGGCCCCAAGAGCGCCGAGGCGGAGCGGCTGGAGGTCGGCGGCTTCCCGGCGGTCCTGGTCAAGGCGACCGGCCGCGCCCCCAGCTGCACGGTCGCGGTCGACGTGTCCGACGGCCAGATGGTGAACGCCAACATCGGCAGCTTCGGCGAGACCCCCGTCGAGGAGCTGTGCCGGCTGGCCCCCCAGGCGGCCGGAGCCGTCGTGGCCAACCTCATGGCCGAGTAGGACCGGTCCAACTGCTCCCCTTGCGCGGGAACCGGTCACGCGGCCGGCGCATCAGAGCTAAAGTCGTCCCGAATGCACACGCCGGGATATGTGCAGCACTGAGGAGGGTGTGCCGTGTTCATCGCGGATGGTGGCGGGAGGTCCTCGTCGACCCCGCCGGAGTACAGCGGGAAGCAGCAGAAGCTCAGCGTCGACCCCACGGCGATCCCCGAGGCGCGCGCGGTCTTCACCGAGGCGCTGAACCGGCTGGACCCGCAGATCCGCAACGCGATGACCGCCGTCGAGGCGCGCCCCTGGGCGGGTGACCCGGTCAGCCGGGAGACCGCGGACGCGTTCAACCGCGACACCTTCGAGGCGGGTGACACCGCGGCGCTGAACGCCATCCTGGCCTACCGGGAGCAGCTGCAGGGCGTGGTCGACCAGTTGACCGCGATCGAGGCGGACTACCGCCGGGTCGAGGGCGACAACGTGGCGTCCTGGGGACGCATCCACAACCAGTGACCGTGACGGACCACGCACCCGAGGGGGGCGAGCACGATGGGTGACCACCGCTGGCGCGGGTATACCCACCCCGATCTGCACCGCATGATCAACGAAGGGCCCGGCGTCGCCGCCTCCCGCCCCGTGGAGGACGGCTGGAAGGGCCTGTCCGACGCGCTGGCCGAGGTCGACGAGTCGATCCACACCGCGCTGGCCAGGCTCGGCGCGAAGTGGGAGGGCTCCACCGCCGAGGAGACCCAGGCGGTGCTCTCGCCGCTGGGCATGTGGGCGGGCGACGCCAAGCAGGGCTCGGACACCATGAAGACCTCCGCGCAGCTGCAGGGCGAGTACATCGCGGACGCCCGCAAGAAGATGCCCGAGCCGGTGCCGGTCACCACCGAGGCGCCCTCCACCGGGGACAAGGTCCTCGGGGCGCTGGGCGGCCCGTTCGGCATGATGCACGTCATCAAGCAGCAGCAGGACCACGAGGCCCAGGAAGCGGCGCAGGACAACGCCGAGGCCAAGGCCGTCGAGGTGATGAACGACTACCAGGCCAGCAGCGAGTGGAACAGCAGCACGCTGGGCGAGTTCGTCCCGCCGCCGCAGATCGTGATCGACACCCCGCCGCCCGGCGGTCCCGGCAGCTACAACCAGAGCAGCGCGAACTACGTCAGCCCGCAGACGTGGACCCCGCCGGGTGACGGCGGCACCACGCGGCCGTCCTACGCGCCGCCCACCACGCCCGCGCCGCCCGTCGCGCCGCCGCCGGCCGTCGTCCCGCCGGGCGGCAACACCACCCCGTCGTGGGTGCCGCCGACGCCGCCGCCCCCGCCGGTCCACGTCCCGCCGCCCGGTCCGGGCCCCACGCCGCCGCCCGGCGGCAACCCGCCGCCGCCCGGCCTGTGGCGCCCACCGGCCGGTCCGGGCGTGCCGCCCAGGGGCGGCTCGCACGGCCCGACCAACCCCGTGCGCCCCGGCCTGCCGCCCGGCACCCGCCCGCCCGGCGGCCCCGGCGCGGGCCGCGGCTTCGGCCCGGGTGCGCCCGGGATGCCCGGCGGTCCCGGGATGCCCGGTGGTCCCGGGATGCCCGGTGGTCCGGGCGCGCCCGGTGGGTCCGCCGGTGGCCCCGGCGCCGCCAACCCGAGCGGCGCGCCCGGTCGCGGCGGCCTGTCCGGCGTCGGCGGCTTCGGCCCCGGCGGCCCCGGCGGGCACGGTCCCGTCGGCGGTCCGGGCGCCGGTCGCCCCGGCGGTCCGGGCGCGGGCGGCGTGGGCGCCGGTCACGGCGCGGGGCAGGGCGAGGACGACGTCGAGCACAAGACCGCCGACTACCTGGTCGAGACGGACGACGTGTTCGGCGACGACCGCCTCGTCGCGCCGCCGGTGATCGGGGAGACCCCGCGGTAGCCGCCCGGCGGGCACGCGCGTGACGTCCGGGCCGGGTCCCCTCGCGGGGCCTGGCCCGGACCGGCAAGTGGCCCCGTCGTGGGGACGGGGCCGGTCCTCGGTCGACCGGGAGCAGCAGTGACCTATTTCGGGGGGCAGGCGGAGCGGGAGCCGATCACCCTCTCCGCCGAGGAGTTCGACGTCCTGTGGGAGCGGCTCGACCTGGGCCCGATGCCGTTGGTGATCAAGGTCCCGTCCCCCGGCAGGACCCACCGGGAGCGGGCCGAGCTGGAGCGCCGGGTGTGGCAGGGCGTCGGCGCGCGCGGCCTGGGCGGGCCGACCGGCCTGCACCCGGAGCTGGACCACCTGCTGCGGATGTTCTTCCGGCCGGAGCGCGAGGTCGACGGCCGGGTGTGGGTGGGCCGGAGCGTGCGCGTGCTGGCCGTGGCGAACGGCGACCGCGGCGCGGTGGCGACGCTGGCCGACGACCGGCTGGCGTTCCGCCGCACCGCGGGCAGCGGGCTGCCGTCGGCGGTCCTGGCCGCGCTCCCGGCGCACCCGGCGGGCACCGGGCACTCGGTGACGATGCCCAGCGCCGACCTGGAGGCCGCGGTCCGCGACTCCGACGGCTCGCCGAAGGGCCTGGAGAACTCGCTGCGCTCCTACGGCGTGCGGCAGGAGGACGCGGCGGCGCTGGTGAAGATGTTCACCAGCCTCGTGCACACCGGCAACTTCGGCGCGGCGGCCCGCGACAAGTACGGCAAGCGCTGCCGCCCCGACCGCGTGGTGGCCTTCTTCGACACCGAGGAGGGCCGCTACCTGCAGCAGCGCCGCACCTCCAACGGCAGCGCGCCGTGGAGCACGTTCAGCCCCACCGACTCCCGCCGGCTGGGCCACCAGGTGGCGGAGCTGCTCGGCGAGGCCGTGCGCGCGGCCGGGGCCTGACCGGCGCGGGCCGCCGCTACCCTGGTCCGGTGCCGCCCGGACCCGTCGACCCCCACGAGCTGCGCGCCGCCGTGGCCGCCGTCCTGCCGTGGCTGGAGGGCGCCGCCGACCGGCCCGGGCGCCCCGTCCTGGCCGCGGCGGTCCGCCTCAGCCTGCGCACCCTGGAGCAGGTCGCGCCGGGCCGCAGCGTGGAGGTCCGCGTCCCGCCGTTCGCCGCCGTGCAGTGCGTCGCGGGCCCCCGCCACACCCGCGGCACGCCGCCCAACGTGGTGGAGGCCGACCCGCGGACGTGGCTGCTGCTGGCGGTCGGGCGGCTGGACTGGGCGGCGGCGGTGGACACCGGGGCGGTGACCGCGTCGGGCAGCCGGGCGGACCTGTCGGCGCTGCTGCCGGTGCTGCGGTTCTGACCACCGGGCGGGGCCGGGCCGGCTAGGCTCGACCGGGTGAAGGCGGCGAAGGCGGTCCCCGTGCTCCTCGCGGTCGGCGCGCTCCTGGTCGGGTGCGGCGGCGACGAGTGGTCGGGCGAGGTCCGGTTCCAGGTCACCCGGCTCAACCCGGCCTCCGGCGCGCAGCCGGCGTACGCGAACCTGGAGATCGACCAGGAGGAGCCGAAGTCGATCGAACCGGTGAGCACGCGCATCGCCGACCTCGACCGGCTGCCCGCGGGGGTCGCGGTCGGCGACGCCGTCGTGTGCCGGGTGCGGCAGTCCGACGAGAGCGGCTTCGACCAGCGGGGCGTGCGCACCGAGGTCGACTCCTGCCGCCGCCCCGACTAGCGCGCTAGAACCAGGACCCGATCGTCCTGTCCCACGCGCCGCGCGCGCCCTCCACGACGTCCCGGGCGCCCTCGACCACGTCGCCGACGCCGCCCGCGACGACGTCCACCGCGTCGTTCACGGCTTCCCGGCCGGTGTCGAGCAGGCCGGTGCCGGCCGCGGACCAGTCGCCGTTCCAGGCGTGGCGGCCGGCGTCGTAGAGCCCGGCGCCCGCGTCGCCGACGAGGTCCGCCGCGCCCACCGCGACACCGCCGACCGAGTCCACCACCGGGCCCACGACGGGCAGGTGCGAGCCGGGCAGCGAGGGGCCGAGCGGCGCGTCGTGCCACTTCTGCCCGGTGACCGAGCCGCCGTCGCCGGTGGCGATCCTGGCCAGGTTGTCCACCGACTCCGAGCCGGGGCGGTAGTACTGCGAGTGGGCGCCCAGGGCGGACGCGCCGTCGGCGGTGCCGAAGGTCCGCGCCCCGAACCGCTCGTCGTACGGGCCGGTCGAGGAGCCGTCCTCGGTGAACCAGGTGGAGCTGGTCCCCTGCACGACCGGGTCGTGCTCGGTCGCGCCGACGTAGACGTGCCCGGGACCGGCCGAGAGCTGGTCGACGTGCGAGGCGCCCACGCCCGGCGACCCCACGAACGCGATGTCGTCCGCCGCGAGGCCGTTCATGCCGGCGTAGCCGACCGTCGTGGAGCCGTAGGAGTGGCCGATGACCGTCAGGTGCTGGCCGGGCGGGCCCGCCGCGCGGTAGCCGTCGACGTCGGCGACCAGGTTCGCCCCGCCCTCGCGGGCCTGCGCCGGGTCGTCCACCTCGCCGGGCGACCAGCCGGGGGCGTCGTAGCCGAGCCACTGGATGGTCGCGTTGCCCTCGGCGCCCATCGCGTGCCGCAGGTTGCCCGCCTGGTCGACGGAGAAGCCGTCCAGGGTCGAGCCGGTGCCCGGCACGCAGACCGCGAGGTTCCTCGCCGTGTCCGGGTCGCCGTAGGCGATGGCCGTCGCCCCGTCGCCGCGCGGGCCGTACGGGTCCCACGCCAGCACCCGGACGTCCGGCTCGCCGTCCGCGCCGTACCAGCCCTTCTCCCGCGCCAGCCGCTCGGCGTCGGCGATGCTCCGCTGGACCTTCTCGGCGTTCTCGGCCTTGGTGGCGGCCTCCTGCCGCTGCTCGGACAGCTCCGCGTAGCGCGGGTCGTTGAGCAGCTCGGTCAGGTCGTCGGACTTGGCCGGGTCCAGGCCCAGCTCCCGCGCGCGGGCGTCCAGCTGCTCCCGCAGCCGGTCGCGCTCGGCGGAGAAGCGCTGCCGGTCGTCCGCGATGCGCAGCCGGTTGGCCCCGTCGAGCACGTCGGACGGCAGCCCGCGCAGCCGGCCCAGCTCCTGGAAGTTCGCGCGCAGCAGCTCGTCGCGCTGCTGCTGCGACAGCGACCGCCACCACGCGGCGACCTGCCTGGGGTCGGCGCCCGGACCGGGCACGGCCGCGGTGGTGCGCGCCTGCCGCACGGCGCCCGCCCAGCCGGCGTCCCGCCCCGCGGTCTCCTCGAAGCCGGGCCGGACCCCGGCCAGGGCCGTCGCGTAGGAGCGCAGCACCTTCTCGTAGCCGTCGCGGACGTTGGACAGCTGCTCGTTCACCCGCGCCGCCAGCTCGCGGGTCCGCGCCTCGTCCAGCGCGGGCGACCGGCCGCGCCAGAACTCGATCAGCCGGTCCGCGCTGCCGCGCATCTGCGCGTACGCGCGGGAGGCGGCCTGGACGACCTCCGCGCCGGCGCCCAGCCGCTCGGCGGCCACGGCGGCCGACCGGCTCGACAGGTCCGCGCGGGCGCCGAACCGCTCCGCCGTGCCGCCCCGCCAGGACGACGCGGCGGTGCCCCCGCCGGAGGCCACGGCGTCGCCGGCCCGGCCCACCGCGCTGATCGCGCCGGTGATCGGGTCGGTGGCGGCGGCCACGCGCCCGGCGTCGCCGGACGCCAGCCGGCCGTAGAGGACCTCGGGGTCGACGTGGCTCACGCGAGGCCGCCTTCCAGGCCGCGGAACGAGCTGGTCGAGTCGTCGTCGGCGCGCTGGTAGGCGTCGGCGTTCTCGGCCAGGCCCTCGCCCGCGTCCCGGTACCAGGCCGACCCGCGGCGCAGGTCGTCGGACTGCTCGCCGGCCCACCGGGCCAGGGCGTCGGCGAACTCGGCCGCCGCGGGAACCCGGCCGAGCGCGTCCGCGTCGAGCCTGAGCATGGAGATCAGTTCCGCCCCGTCGCCGGTCGCGTCCGCGCCGTCGTGGAACTCCTTCGACGCCGCGCGCAGCGCCTCCGGTCGCACACCGAACACGATTCCCACCCTTCGTGCCGCCAGCCGCTCCGACGGTGCGACGCGCGGGCATCGGCGCCGGTTCCCCGCCCGAACGCGCCGCGGTGCGGCACGATGACCCGGACGACGAACCAGGAGGCGGCGCGTGGCCGGAGGTTGGAACACCCAGCGGTGGGTGGGGAAGTCCGCCGAGCAGGCGGCGCTGTTCCGCGCGGCGGTCGGGCGGGCCGACCCCGCCGCGGCCGTGCCCGGCTGCCCGGGCTGGACCTTCACCGAGCTGACCCTGCACGTCGGGCGGTTCCTCCAGACCTCGCTGGAGTACCTGCGCAGCGGCAGCACCGCGCGGCTGCGACCGCCACCGCCGCCGGTGGGCGCGGCGCCGCTGGAGTACCTGGACGCGCAGCTCGCGCAGGCCGCCGAGGTGCTGCCCGCGGTGCCCGGCAACCGGCCCGCCTGGACGTTCTCGCCCGCCTCCCCGGACCTGGCGTGGGTGTGGCACCGCCGCATCGCCCACGAGCTGGACCTGCGGCGGTGGGACGCCCAGGCCGCGCTGCGCGAGCTGACCCCCGGTGACGCGGACTTCGCCGTCGACGGCATCGAGGAGTCCCTCGGCACGCTGCTGGCCGCCAAGTACGCCACCGACGTGCCGCCGACCGCGAAGGGCACGGCGCTGGTGCGGCTGACCGACGTCCCGGAGGCGTGGGTGGTGGAGCTGGAGCCCGGCGCGGTGCCCGGGGTGCGCCCGGCGTGGCCCGGCGAGGCGACCGACCTCCTGATCACCGGCGAGGCGCAGGTCGTGCACTACGGGCTGTGGGGGCGGGTGCCGCTGCGGGCGGAGGGCGATCGGGACGTGCTGAGCGCCCTCGAACTGGCCTGACGCCCGGACCACCCCCTCGTCGGCGGAGCGGTCCGGCGGGCCGTCGGCGTGCGTTTGGTCACTCCCCACCCCGTCCGATGGGGGTAGTGCACCCCTCGCGCGCCTTACACTCGGGGACGCAGCCCGATCTCGTCGCTAGGGAGCACTCGGTGGTCACCGACCCGTCAGCAACCGGCCGAATCGACACCGAAGAGCAGGAGCCCCGGGAGGAATGCGGGGTGTTCGGCGTCTGGGCGCCCGGTGAAGAGGTCGCCAAGCTGACCTACTACGGCCTGTACGCGTTGCAGCACCGCGGCCAGGAGGCCGCCGGCATCTCCGTCGGCGACGGCAGCCGGGTGGTGGTCTACAAGGACCTCGGCCTGGTCAGCCAGGTGTTCGACGAGCAGGTGCTGTCCTCGCTGCGCGGCCACGTCGCCGTCGGCCACTGCCGCTACTCCACCACGGGCTCCACGACGTGGGAGAACGCGCAGCCGACGTTCCGCACCACGGCCACCGGCTCCGGCCTGTCGCTGGGCCACAACGGCAACCTGGTCAACACCGCCGAGCTGCGGGAGCGGGTCCGCGAGGTGGGCGCGGACACCCGGCACGGCGCGACCACCGACTCCGACCTGGTGTGCGGGCTGCTCGCCGCCGCCGCGGCCGACATCGGCATCGAGCAGGCCGCGACGCAGCTGCTGCCGACCCTGCGCGGCGCGTTCTGCCTGGTGTTCTCCGACGAGTCGACGCTGTACGCGGCCCGCGACCCGCAGGGCGTCCGGCCGCTGGTGCTCGGCCGGCTGGAGCGCGGCTGGGTGGTGGCCAGCGAGACCGCCGCGCTGGACATCGTGGGCGCGTCGTTCGTCCGCGAGGTCGAGCCGGGCGAGCTGATCGCGATCGACGAGAACGGCCTGCGGTCGAGCCGGTTCGCCAACCCCGAGCCCAAGGGCTGCCTGTTCGAGTACGTCTACCTGGCCCGCCCGGACACGACCATCGCCGGGCGGTCGGTGCACGCCACGCGCGTCGAGATCGGCCGCCGGCTGGCCCAGGAGCACCCGGTGGAGGCCGACCTGGTCATCCCGGTGCCCGAGTCCGGCACGCCCGCCGCCATCGGCTACGCGCAGGCCAGCGGCATCCCGTACGGGTCGGGCCTGGTCAAGAACGCCTACGTGGGCCGGACGTTCATCCAGCCCTCGCAGACCATCCGCCAGCTCGGCATCCGGCTCAAGCTCAACCCGCTCAAGGACGTCATCCGCGGCAAGCGCCTGGTCGTGGTGGACGACTCGATCGTGCGCGGCAACACCCAGCGCGCCCTGGTGCGGATGCTGCGCGAGGCGGGCGCGGTCGAGGTGCACGTCCGGATCGCGTCGCCGCCGGTCAAGTGGCCGTGCTTCTACGGCATCGACTTCGCCTCCCGCGCCGAGCTGATCGCCAACGGCCTGGACGACGACGGCATCCGCCGCTCCATCGGCGCGGACTCGCTGGGCTACGTGTCGCTGGAGCAGCTCGTCGCGGCCAGCGAGCAGCCGAAGACGCGGCTGTGCGCGGCGTGCTTCGACGGCGAGTACCCGATCCCGCTGCCCGACGACGCGCTGATCGGCAAGCACCTGCTGGAGGGCATCCGGGGCGTCTCGGGCTCGGCCGCCCCGGTCCTGGCGAACGGGTACGGTGCCGAGGACGCCCTACAACGGCCCTGAAATGGATGCCAGCAGAATCATGGAAGCCAGTGACGTGACCGACACCGCCAAGGCCACCTACGCCGCCGCCGGAGTGAGCATCACCGCGGGTGACGAGGCGGTGGAGAAGCTCAAGCCGTGGGCGGCGAAGGCGCAGCGTCCCGAGGTCCTCGGCGGCATCGGCGGCTTCGCGGGCCTGTTCAAGCTGCGCCTGGACCGCTGGAAGGAGCCCGTGCTCGCGTCGTCCACCGACGGGGTCGGCACGAAGATCGCGGTCGCCCAGGCGCTGGACAAGCACGACACGATCGGCATCGACCTGGTCGCCATGGTGGTGGACGACCTGGTGGTCTGCGGCGCCGAGCCGCTGTTCCTGCAGGACTACATCGCGGTCGGCCGCGTGGTGCCGGACCGGATCGCGGCGCTGGTCAAGGGCATCTCGGAGGGCTGCGTGCTGGCCGGGTGCGCGCTGCTGGGCGGCGAGACCGCCGAGCACCCCGGCCTGATGGGCGAGGACGACTACGACGTCTCCGGCACCGGCGTGGGCGTCGTGGAGGCGGCCGGGATGCTCGGGCCCGACCGCGTGCGCGACGGCGACGTGGTGATCGCCATGGGCTCGTCCGGGCTGCACTCGAACGGGTACTCGCTGGCGCGGCACGTGCTGCTCGACATCGCCCGGATGCCGCTGTCGGGGCACGTGGAGGAGTTCGGCCGCACCCTCGGCGAGGAGCTGCTGGAGCCGACCCGCATCTACGCCAAGGACTGCCTGGCGCTGGCGGCGGAGGCCGAGGTGCGCACGTTCGCGCACGTCACCGGCGGCGGCCTGGCGGCGAACCTGGCCCGCGTGCTGCCCGCCGGCCTGCACGCCCGGCTGGACCGCGGCACGTGGTCCCCGGCCCCGGTGTTCGCGCTGATCGCGCAGCGCGGCCGGGTGGACCGCGAGGAGATGGAGAGGACGTTCAACATGGGCGTCGGCATGGTCGCCGTCGTCTCCCCGGAGGACGTCGACCGCTCCCTGGCCGTGCTGACCGCCCGCCACGTCCCGGCGTGGGTGCTGGGCGAGGTCGGCCGCTCCGACGAGCCCACCGCCCTGGTCGGCGACCACCCCAGGTTCTGACCCCGCTCCCGGCGCCGGTCGCCCGTGACGCCACGGGCGACCCGCGTCCGGTGATCCACCCCGGGTGACGGGCAACCTCCCGCGCCGGTCGGTCCGTATGTAGCGGCGACCGAGGGAGGCGAGTTGGACCGCGATCGCGAATTCGAGGAGTTCGTGGACGCCCGGACGTCGGTGCTGCGGCGGACCGCGTACCTGCTGTGCGGTGACTGGCACCGCGCCGAGGACCTGGTGCAGACGGCGCTGGCCAAGCTGTACGTCGCGTGGCCCCGCGTGCGGCGGGACGGCGCGGTCGACGCCTACGCGCGCAAGGTGCTCGTGCGGGCGGCGATCGACGAGTCGCGGCACGGGTTCCGCCGCCGGGAGACGGTGGTCGGGTCGCTGCCGGACAACCCGACGGCCGGCGACGCGCCCGCGGACCTCGACGTGCGGGGCGCGCTGGCCGCGCTCCCGCCCGGGCAGCGGGCCGTCGTGGTCCTGCGGTACTGGGAGGACCTGAGCGTCACCGAGACCGCCCGCCTCCTCGGTCGGACCGAAGGCACCGTGAAGAGCCAGGCGGCGAAGGGCCTCGCCGCGCTCCGGCGGCTTCTCGGCAGCCCCGCACTGGAGGAGCAGGTGTGACCGACATCAGGCAGGTGCTGGAAACCGCGTTCGACGACGAACCGCCGTCGAACCTCGACAAGTCCGCGATCGTCCGGGCCGGCCGTCGCCGGCTGGGCGCGCGCCGCGCCACGACGGCCGGCGCCGTGCTCGCCGCCGTGACGGCGGTGGGCGTGCCGGTCGTGCTCGCGGCGGGCGGCGGGGCGTCGGTGGCGCCGGTGGCGTCGCAGCCCGCCACCGCCGAGCCGGCGCCGGTCGGCTCGTCCGCGCGCAGGCCGCCGACCATCCAGCGCGCCGCCGAGCTGAGCGCGCTGCTGGCGAACTCCGGCGCGCTGCCGGAGATGCAGGTCCACCGGTGGTCCTTCGGCACCCGGGAGGAGGGGTACCTGGTGCGGGCGGAGCTGGGCGGCGGGCCGGCGGGTGAGCTGAACGTCCGCCTGGCCGACGAGCCGTTCGAGTGCGGCGCCGCGCCCGCGGACGACCGGGTGGACTGCGAGACCCGGCAGTACCGCGGTGTGCCGGTCGTGGTGCGGCAGTCGGGCGACGGGGCGTCGAGGTCGTTCAAGGTCTCGGCCAGGACCGCGGACGGCGGGGTGCTCTCGGCGGAGGTCGTCACCGGTGGCGCGGTCGACGGGCGGCCCGCCCCGCCGCAGCCGCTGACCTACGAGCAGGTGGCAAAGCTCGCGACAGTGCCGGGGGTGACGTTCTAACCTGGTCGCGTGGCCGAGGACCTGATCGTGACGCGGGCGCTGGTGGTGCCGGCGGCCGAGCTGAGCGAGCGCTTCTCGCGGTCCTCCGGGCCCGGCGGGCAGGGCGTCAACACGGCGGACAGCCGGGTCGAGCTGTCGTTCGACCTGGCGTCCTCGCCGTCCGTGCCGGAGTGGCTGCGGTCGCGGATGCTCGCCCGGCTCAGGCGTCGGCTGGTCGACGGCGTGCTGACCGTCGCGGCGAGCGAGCACCGCGCCCAGCTGCAGAACCGCGCGGCGGCCCGCGAGCGCCTGGCCCGCCTGCTGCGCGACGCCGCCGCGGCCCCGCCCCCGGTCCGCCGGGCCACCAAGCCCACCAGGGGGTCGCAGGAGCGCCGCATCGCCGCCAAGAAGCGCCGCGCGCAGACCAAGCAGGGCCGCCGCGGCGGCGGCTGGGACTGACCCGCGGGGCCCGGGCACCGGGACCCGGTCGTGGGGCCCGGTCGTGAGATCCGGCTGCGGGATCCGGCCGCGGGACCCGGCCGCGGTGTCCGTCGAGCCGGGGACCGGTCGGCGGGTCCGTCAACCCGGGGGCCGGTCGAGCCACACGTACCGCCGCTCGGGCCGCCCGGTGCCGCCGTACCGCAGCCGCACCTCCGCCCGGCCGGTCGCCACGAAGTGCTCCAGGTACCGGCGCGCGGACACCCGGGCCAGCTCGGTCGCCGAGGCGCACTCGCGCGCCGACACCCCGCCCGGCCGGTCCCGCAGGACCCGCTCGACCAGGCCCGCCGTCTGCGCGGTCAACCCCTTGGGCAGCGCGGTCGACGTGCGCGGCCGGGCGCCGAAGACCTCGTCCACGTCGGCCTGGCCCGCCGACGCCAACCGGCCCAGCCTGCGGTCCAGCGCGGCGAAGTGCGCGAGCCGGTCGCGCAGCGCGGCGTACTCGAACGGCTTGATCAGGTAGTGCAGGGCGCCGCCGCGCAGGGCGCTGCGCACGGTGTCGACGTCGGTCGCCGCGGTGATCACGATGACGTCCACCTCGTCGCGCACCGCCCGCAGCTCGCTCAGCACGCCCAACCCGTCCAGGTCCGGCAGGTAGACGTCCAGCAGCACCAGGTCGGGCCGCAGGGCGCGGGTCAGCCGCAGCGCCTGCGCCCCGGTGTGCGCGACGCCGACGACCTCGAAGCCTGGCGTCCGCGCCACGTACCCGCTGTGGACCTTCGCGACCATGAAGTCGTCGTCCACCACCAGGACCCGGATCACGCCGGCACCGCCACGGGCAGCCGGGCGGTGAACACCGCGCCGTCCTCGTTGTGCACCCGCACGCACCCGCCGCGCCGCAGGCAGGTCTGCCGGGTCAGCGCCAGGCCCAGCCCGCGCCGGCCCTGCTCGGCGGCCTTGGTGGTGAACCCGTGCCGGAACACCTCCTCCGCCAGCCCCGGCGCGACACCGGGGCCGGAGTCCCGCACCACCACGCGGACCTCGCCGTCGACCAGGCGCACCGAGACCTCGACCCAGCCGCGTCCGGCCAGCGCGTCCAGCGCGTTGTCCACGAGGTTGCCCAGCACCGTCACCAGGTCCGTGGACAGCACCTCGTCCACCGGCCCGAGCGCGCTGCCCGGGTCGAGCCGCAGCCCGATGCCGCGCTCGGCGGCCAGGCTCGCCTTGGCGATCAGCAGGGCCGCCACCGCCGGGTCGGCGATCCGCGTGCCCACCTCGGCGCGCCACCGGCCCTGCGCGCCGCTGATCCGGTCGATGAACCCGCGGGCCTCGTCGTACTCGCCCAGCTCGACCAGCCCGGCGATGGTGTGCAGGCGGTTGCTGAACTCGTGGGCCTGCGCGCGCAGGGTGTCGGTGGCGTGCCGGTTCGCGTCCAGCTCCTCCTGGAGCGTCATCAGCTCCGTGCGGTCGCGCAGCGTCACCACGGCGCCGTGCACGTCGAGGGGCATCCGGTTCAGGGTGAGCACCCGCCCCCGGCCCAGCACCAGCTGGTCGGCGCCGGTGGACCGCCCGGTGAGCACGTCGCGCAGCCGCCCGTCCAGGGCCAGGCCCGGGTCGTCCACGGCCCGGCCGACGACCTCGGGCGGCAGGTCGAGCAGTTCCCGGGCGTGGTCGTTGACCAGGGTGATCCGCTGGTGCGGGTCGAGCGCGACGACGCCCTCCTTGATGCCGTGCAGCAGCGCCTCCCGGTACTCCACCAGCGCGGTGATCTCGTGCGGTTCCAGGCCCAGCGTCTGGTTCTTCACCCGCCGCGCGAGCAGCAGCGACCCGGCCACGCCGATCACCAGGGCCGCGCCGAGCAGCCGCAGCGCGTCGTCCGGCGAGTCCAGCACACCCTCCCAGAACCCCGCCGCCCGCCGCCCGGCGGCGACCACGCCGAGCACCTCGCCGCCGTCGCCGATCACCGGGACGTGCGCCACCGTCGCGCCGTCCAGCTCGCCCACCCACGACCGGCCCCGCGGCGCGGTGCTGCCGCCGGTCGCCAGCGGCTCGCCGACCCGGCGCGGGTCGGGCGAGGCGAGGATGGTCCGGTCGGCCCGCGCGATGACGACGTAGCTCGCGCCGGACAGGCTCTGGGCGCTGGTGGCGAACGGGGCCAGCCGCGCGGGCAGCGCGCAGCAGGGCGCGGCCGGGTCGGCGAGCAGCGCCCGCACGCCGGGGGTGGCGGCCACGTCCTCGGCCACCGACAGCATCCGGCGCCCCTCGGTGGTGCGGAAGTTCTCCCCGGCCTGCACCACCGACAGCGCGCCCACCGCGCACAGCAGCGCCACCACGACGAAGAGCTGCCACCCGAGCAGCTGACGGGCCAGCGAACCGCGTCCACCCATCGGCACCTCCGTGACCACAACGACCAAAAGAACCTCAAGGCGCGCAAGCGGGACTTCACTGTCTACACGAGGGCACCATGTCGAACCACGCGGAGGAGAGGCGGAGGTCGCTGTGTCCCGGTGGAGCAACTGGCTGGCGGTGGCCGGCGCGCTGGCGGTGGTCGTCCTGGTGCCGCCGCTGCTGACGTCCGGCGCGGAACCCCAGGCGGGCCTGCGCGCCCTGCGGGTGCTGGTGCCCAACGCGCCCGGCGGCGGCTACGACGTCACCGCGCGCACCGCCGCGAAGGCCATGGAGGACGCGGAGCTGATCCGCACCGCCGAGGTGTTCAACCTGCCCGGCGCGGGCGGCACCGTCGGCCTGGGGCGGACGGTCGGCGAGCGCGGCAACGGCAGGCTCGTGATGTCCATGGGCCTCGGCGTGGTCGGCAGCGTCCACACCAACCGGTCCCCGTCGTCGCTGCTGGACACGACCCCGATCGCGAAGCTGATCGAGGAGCCGGACATCGTCGTGGTCGACCGGGACTCGCCGTACCGGGCGCTGGGCGAGCTGCTGGCCGCCTGGCGCGCCGCGCCGGGCTCGGTGCCGGTGGGCGGCGGGTCGTCGCCCGGCGGGCCGGACCACCTCGCGCCCATGCTGATCGCGAAGGCGGTCGGCCTGCCGCCCCGGCAGGTCAACTACGTCCCGTTCGACGGCGGCGGCGAGCTGCTGGCGTCGGTGCTGGGCGGGAAGGTCGCCTTCGGCGTGTCCGGCGTGGGCGAGTACCGCGACCAGATCGAGGCGGGCCGGCTCCGGGTGCTGGCGGTGACCGGCGGCGAGCGGCTGCCCGGGGTGGACGCCCCGACGCTGCGCGAGGCCGGGGTGGACGTGGAGTTCACCAACTGGCGCGGCGTGGTCGCGCCGCCCGGCATCACCGACGCGGACCGCGCGCGCCTGGTGGACCTCTTCACCGACCTGCACGGCAGCCCGCAGTGGCGGGAGGCCCTGGCGCGCAACGGCTGGACCGACGCCTTCACCCCCGGCGCGGAGTTCGGGTCGTTCCTGCGGGAGGAGAACGAGCGGGTGGCGACGGTGCTGAAGGACCTGGGGCTGGCATGACGGGCGGCGGAGGTGTCGAAGGGGCCGGCCTGACCGGCGGCGGCTTGACCGGTGGTGGTCGGACGAGTGGTGGCGGTCGGACGGGCGGAGGTCGGACGGGTGGAGGTCGGACGGGTGGAGGTCGGACGGGTGGCGGCGTGACCGGTGGTGGTGGCCCGAAGGGTGGCGGCGGAGCCGGCCCGGACCGGCGGTCGTGGTGGCGGGAGCACTCCGAGCTGGGGGTCTGCGCCGTCCTGGTGGCCCTGGGCGTCCTGGTGCTCGTGGACGCCGTCCGCATCCCCACCGACTTCGCCCAGCGCGGCCCGGTCGGCCCGAAGGCCGTCCCGGTCGTCGTCGGCGCGGCGCTGCTGGTCGTCGCGGCGCTGCTGGCGCGCGACGTGCTGCGCGGCGGGCGCGGCGAGGCGGAGGGCGGCGAGGACGTCGACCCGGACGCGCCCGCCGACTGGCGCACGGTCCTGCTGCTGTGCGGGGCGTTCCTCGCCAACGCCGCGCTCATCGGCGTGGTCGGCTTCCCGATCTCCGGCGCGATCCTGTTCTGGGGCGCCGCCTACGCCCTGGGCAGCCGCCACTTCGTGCGCGACCCGCTGCTCGCCGCCAGCCTGTCGGTGCTGACCTTCGCGGTGTTCGACGTGCTGCTGGGCGTCCCGCTGCCGGGCGGCCCGCTGGTGGGGGTGCTCTGACGTGGAGGCGTTCGGGAACCTGGTCGAGGGGTTCGCCACCGCGCTGACCCCGGCGCACCTCGGGCTGGCCGCGCTGGGCGTGCTGCTCGGCACGGCGATCGGCGTGCTGCCCGGCATCGGGCCGGCGATGGCGGTGGCGCTGCTGCTGCCGGTCACCTACGGCCTGGAGCCGACCGGGGCGTTCATCATGTTCGCGGGCATCTACTACGGCGGCATGTTCGGCGGCTCCACCACGTCGATCCTGCTCAACACGCCCGGCGAGAGCGCGGCGGTGGTCGCGGCGATCGACGGCAACCCGATGGCGCGCGCGGGACGCGGTGCGCAAGCGCTTGCCGCCGCCGCGATCGGGCACTTCGTCGGCGGCCTCATCGGCACCGCCCTGCTCGTCCTGCTGGCGCCGGTGGTGGCGGCGCACGCCGTGGACATCGGCGCGCCGGACTTCTTCGCGATCATGGTGCTGGCGTTCGTCGCCGTCACCTCCGTGCTCGGCGCGTCCCGCGTGCGCGGGTTCGCCTCGCTGCTGGTCGGGCTGGCCATCGGCCTGGTCGGGCTGGACGAGATGACCGGGCAGCAGCGGCTGACGTTCGGGTCGCTGCACCTGGCGGACGGCGTCGACGTGGTCGTGGTGGCGGTGGCGCTGTTCGCGGTGGGCGAGTCGCTGTGGGTGGCGGCGCACCTGCGGCGCGCGGCGGTGCGGCCCATCCCGGTCGGCCGGCCGTGGCTGCGCCGCGCCGACCTGCGGCGCGCGTGGAAGCCGTGGCTGCGCGGGCCGCTCATCGGGTTCCCGTTCGGCGCGGTGCCGGCGGGCGGCGCGGAGATCCCCACGTTCCTGTCGTACGTGGCCGAGAAGCGGCTGTCCAAGCACCGCGACGAGTTCGGCCGGGGCGCGATCGAGGGCGTGGCGGGCCCGGAGGCCACGGCGTCCGCGTCGGCGGCGGGCACGCTCGTGTCGATGCTGACGCTGGGCCTGCCGACCACGGCGGTGGCGGCGGTGCTGCTGGCCGCGTTCCAGCAGTACGGCATCCAGCCGGGACCGCTGCTGTTCCAGCGGGAGCCCGCGCTGGTGTGGGGGTTGATCGCGTCGCTGTTCGTCGGCCTGTGCCTGCTGCTGGTGCTGAACCTGCCGCTGGCCCCGGTGTGGGCGAAGCTGCTGCGCATCCCCCGGCCGTACCTGTACGCGGGCATCCTGTTCTTCGCGAGCGTCGGCGCCTACGCGGTCAACGCCGACGTGTTCGACCTGCTGGTGATGTTCGTGATCGGCCTGCTGGGCTTCGCGATGCGCCGCTACGGCCTGCCGGTGCTGCCCGCGATCATCGGCGTCATCCTCGGCCCGGCCGCCGAGCAGCAGATGCGCCGGGCCCTGCAGCTGTCGGACGGCTCGCTCACGGGCCTGGTCGACACCCCCCTGGCCGTCGCGGTGCACGGCGTGGTGGCGGTCCTGCTGGTGTGGCCGCTCGCGCGCCGGGCGCTGCGCAGGCGGTCGGGCCGGGAAGCGCGGCCGGAGGTCGACGCCTGACCCCGCGGGCGGCGGCCCGGCTGCCGCCGCCCGGCGCGTTGACGGCGGCCCGCCCCGGCCAACAGCATGGGTCCCGAGTGCTCTCCCCGCCACACCTCCCGCGAGGAGCGACGATGACAGCCACCCGGAAACCGCTCACCGCCCTCGTGCCGGCCCTCGCCCTCGCCCTGGCGGCCTGCACCGGCCCCGGCGGGGCGGACCGACCCGCCGGCGGCACGGTCCTCGACCGCGCCACCGGCGACCTGCGCGTCGCGGTGATCACGCACGGCACGGCCGGCGACGCGTTCTGGAACGTCGTGAAGAACGGCGCCACCGACGCGGGCGGGCAGCTCGGCGTCGCGGTGGACTACCACTCCGACGGCGACCCCGGCCGGCAGTCCGCGCTGGTCGACAACGCGGTGTCGCAGGGGGTCGGCGGCATCGTGGTGTCGATGGCCAACCCGGACGCGCTGCGCACGTCGGTCGGCCGGGCGGTGGCGGCGGGGATCCCGGTCGTCACCATCAACTCCGGCAGCGAGCACAGCACCGCGTTCGGGGCGCTGGCGCACATCGGCCAGGAGGAGGGCATCGCGGGGGAGCAGGCGGGCGCTCGGCTGCGGGCCGCCGGGAGGACCAGGCTGGTGTGCGTGGTCCACGAGGCCGGCAACGTGGGGCTCGACCAGCGCTGCGCCGGCGCGCGGGCCGGGTTCGGCGGCTCGGTGGTCGACCTGCGGGTCGACATCAACAACCCGACCGACGTGGCGGCCCGCATCAGGGGCGCGTTGCAGGCCGACCCCGCCGTGGACGCGGTGCTGGCGCTCAACCCGCAGGTCGCGGTCGGCGCGGTGAGCGCGGTCAAGGGCCTGTCGGCCGGGACCGCCGTGGCGACGTTCGACCTCAGCCCCGACGTCACGGACGCGATCAAGGCCGGTGACGTGCTGTTCGCCGTCGACCAGCAGCAGTACGAGCAGGGCTACCTGGCGATCGTCGCGCTCAAGCTCCACCACGACAACGCCAACACCGTCGGCGGCGGCCGGCCGGTGCTCACCGGTCCGGGCTTCGTCGACCGGTCCACCGTGGACCGGGTCGCCGAGTACGCCGCGCGGGGCACCCGGTGACCTCGCCGGGGCCGCTCCACCGGCTGGCGGCCCGGCCGGAGGTCGGCGCGCTGCTCGGCGCGGTGCTGGTGTTCGCGTTCTTCTCGGTGGCGACCGAGCGGTTCCTCAGCCCCGGCGGGGTGGCGACCTGGCTGGACGACGCGTCCGCGCTGGGCATCGTGGCGGTCGCGGTGGCCCTGCTGATGATCGGCGGCGAGTTCGACCTGTCCGCCGGGGTGATGACGGCGTCCACCGCCCTGGTCACGGCCGTGCTGTCCACCCGGCTGGGCTGGAACGCCTGGCCCGCGCCGGCCGCCTCGCTGGTGTTCGCGCTGGCGGTGGGCGCGCTCAACGGGTGGCTGGTGCTGCGGACCGGGCTGCCGAGCTTCATCGTCACGCTCGGCGCGTTCCTCGCCCTCCAGGGCGTGAACCTGGGCGTCACGCGGCTGGTCACCGGCACCGTGCAGGTGTCCGGGATGCGGTCGGTTCCCGGCTACGAGTCGGCGGGGTTCGTGTTCGCGTCCACCGTCAAGGTCGGCGGCACGGCGTTCCCGGTGTCGATCGCGTGGTGGGTGCTGTGCACGGCGGTCGCCGCGACGGTCCTGGCGCGCACGCCGTTCGGCAACCGGGTGTTCGCGGTCGGCGGCGCGGTGGAGGCCGCGCGCGCGGTGGGCGTCCCGGTGCGGCGCACGAAGGTGCTGCTGTTCATGGCAACGGCGGGCGCGGCGTGGCTGGTCGGGACGATCAACATCCTGCGGTTCACCAGCGTGCAGGCCAACCAGGGGATCGGGCTGGAGTTCCAGTTCATCGTCGCGGCGGTGATCGGCGGCTGCCTGCTCACCGGCGGGTTCGGCTCGGTCGTGGGCGCGGCGCTCGGCGCGCTGGTCTTCGGCATGGCCCGGCAGGGCATCGTCCACGCGAACTGGGACAGCGACTGGTTCCAGCTGTTCCTGGGCGTGCTGCTGCTGGCCGCCGTGCTGGTCAACAACGCGCTGCGGCGGCGGGTGGAGGGGGTGAGGGGATGACCGGGGCGCCGCTGCTGGAGGCCCGGGGCATCGGCAAGAGCCACGGCGGCGTCGTCGCGCTGCGCGACGTCTCGGTGGTGGTCCGCGCGGGCGAGGTGACCTGCGTGCTGGGCGACAACGGCGCGGGCAAGTCGACGCTGATCAAGGTCTTGGCGGGCGTGCACCGGCCCGACCGGGGCGTGCTGCTGGTGGCGGGCGAGGAGACCCGGTTCGCCTCGCCGCGCGAGGCGCTGGACCGGGGCATCGCCACCGTGCACCAGGACCTGGCGGTCGTGCCGCTGATGAGCGTGTGGCGCAACTTCGTCCTCGGCTCGGAACCCACCAGGGGCTTCGGGCCGCTCCGGCTGCTCGACCGCCGCCGGGCCCGCGAGGTCACCCGGTCCGCGCTGGCCGCGCTGGGCGTCGACCTGCGGGACGTGGAGCAGCCCGTGGGCACGCTGTCCGGCGGCGAGCGGCAGTGCGTGGCCATCGCGCGGGCCGTGCACCTCGGGGCGAAGGTGCTGATCCTGGACGAGCCGACCGCCGCGCTGGGCGTCAAGCAGGCCGGGCTGGTGCTCCGGCACGTGGCCCGGGCGCGCGACCGCGGGCTGGGCGTCGTCCTGATCACCCACAACCCGCAGCACGCCTACTCGGTGGGCGACCGCTTCCTGCTGCTCGAACGCGGCCGGGTGGTGAACAGCCACATGAAGTCGGGGATCGGCCCGGTGGGGCCGGCCGCCGGGATGGCGGGCGGCGCGGGGGCGGCGCTGGAGCGCGAACTGCGGGGCGACGCCGGGTGACCGCACGGGGTTGACCGCGCGGGGTCGGCAGCGCCGGGTGGTTGTGCGGGGTCGGCTGTGCGGGCCGGCCGCGCGAGGTGGCTGCACGGGTGCGCGCGGGGCCACCGCGCGGGTCGGTGGTCGTGCGAGCCGGTCCGGCGCGGCCAGGTGGGCGCGCGCGACCGCCGTCCCGACGCGCGCACCCCTCATCGCCCACCGCCTCCACCGGCGCGTCCGCGACGACGCCGGCCGGCGGCGGGCTCCGCGCCCGCTCCCCGGCTACCCGGCCTGCCCTCCCCTGCCGCCGGTCGGGCCGAAGCTCGACCCGCGCTGGTCGTTGCGGGAGAAGTACTGGACCGAGTCGGCGTGCTGCCAGATCGGCACGTGCGCGTCGTCGCCCGCCTGGACCACCGTCGAACCCCCGGTGGCCGTGGCGCTCTGGTGCACGGTGGCCCCCTGCGGCGCGGCGAGCCCCCGCGGCGCGGCCGGCGCGCCGGGCAGGTCCAGCGCGTGGACGTCGCCGTTGGGCACCCACATCCAGCCGTGGCCGCGGAAGGTCTTCTCCACCACTTCGACCCGGCGGAAGTCGGTGGGGCGCAGGGTGGTGTGCCCGGCCAGCACCAGCGTGGAATACACGATCTCCGACAGCACGACCACCAGATCGGCCTCCGGGAATTCGTCGAGGGCGATATGCGCCGGTTTGCTGTTCAACAACCGGGAGACCAACACGGAATCCTGACCGGGGAATCCGTTCGCGCCGTCGACCACCGCGCCGTGGTGGATCGCGAGGCGCAACCGGGCGCGCGCTTCGGGCACCCGGTAGCGGTTCGCCGCCGACAGCTCCGCCGCCAGCGCGCGGACGTAGTGGTCGACGACCAGGTGCTCCGGGGCGTCGGGCGGCAGCACGGACCACTCCTCGTCGCCCTTGGCCTGGCGGTGCCACGTCGACCGGTCCAGCCCGGCCGCCCGGCCCGCCTGGTCGAGGCTGCGGACCAGGACTTCCTGCAGGTCGCGCTGGAGCTGGTCGTCAGCCGCGCCGTAGCGCCTGAGGTCGCAGCAGACCAGCAGGCTGCGCCGGAACGTGGCAGGACTCATGGACTCGGCCTTTCGGGAAGTGGCGGTGGCGTCACCGCCGGGGCTGACCGGGGTGCAGGGCCACTGTGGAGCACCGCCCGGGAGCGGATGCCGCAGAACTGCGGCCCCGCTCTCAGATGCCCGCGAATTTCCGCAGGCCCTCCAGGTCGGGCACCAGCACGTCCCGCCGGAGGTGGCTCACGACCACCCCCGCCTTGCGCAGGTCGCTGAACGCCTTCTCCGCCGTTCTCGGCTTCATCCCGGCGATGGAGGCCAGCTCGACCTTGGTGAGCGGGATCCCCAGCGTCCAGCCCGCCGGTTCCTCCCGCCCGTAGGTCTGCACCAGCTCGACGAGCACTCGGGCCACCCGTTCGGCGGCGGGGTGGGACAGGAAGTCGCGGCGGCGCTGGTTGGCCCAGCGCAGCCGGTCGTTGATCATCCCGATCAGCTCCACGAACACGTCGTTGCGCCGGTGCAGGAAGCTCATCAGCTCACCGCTGGTGATCAGCTTCGCCACCACGTCGCCGCACGTCACGACGGTGGCCGAGCGCGGCTTCTGGTCCAGCGCCGCCATCTCGCCCACCAGGTCGCCCGCGACGCGGATCGCGAGCAGGGCCGTGTCGCCCGTCTCGTCGGTGGTCTGCACCTTCACCACGCCGTCGAGCAGCAAGAGGACGTGGGTGTCGTTCGCGTCCTGCTCGATGACCTCCCGGTCGGCCGTGTAGCGCACGACCGTGCCGATGTTCAGCAGCTCTTGTCGGGTGTTGTCGCGGAGGCGACCCAGCAGGCTGTTGCTGGGCCACCCTGGATCCTGTGTCATCGTGGTCGGCATGGGCAGCATGTGGATCCTGTTACTGTCGTGACCGGCGGGAATTGGGATTCGAGCCGACCTGCGTCGGGCGGCAAGTGATGGTCTCCCCGAACGTGGTGCGGACAGTACACCCGAATGGGCGTAACTGGTCCTGACCGGCGGTGCGTTTCGAGCCGCGCCCCCCTATTCAAGATCACGTGCTAATGCACGCGCAATACCGAATCGAATGGAATTGTGCTGCTCCCGTGCGGTGGGACGGTCGTCACGCGGGGAACAACCTGTCCGATCCGGGACCTTGGACCCGTTGAGGGGTCCGAAGGACCCGTCGTCGTACCGGAACCACCCGAGGAGACGCATGTGAGTGCGCTGTTCAGCCCGCTGACCCTCCGCTCGGTCACGCTCCCGAACCGGATCGCCGTCAGCCCGATGTGCCAGTACTCCGCTCGTGACGGCTTCCCCGACGAATGGCACCTGGTGCACCTCGGCTCGCGTGCGGTCGGTGGCGCGGGGCTGGTGCTGGCGGAGGCGACCGCCGTCCAGGCGGTGGGTCGGATCTCGCCCGAGGACACCGGCCTGTGGGACGACGCCCACGTCGAGGCGTGGCGGCCGATCACCGCGTTCATCCGGGCCCAGGGCGCGGCGCCGGGGGTGCAGCTGGCCCACGCCGGCCGCAAAGCCTCCACCTACTCGCCGTTCGCGGCCGGGCACGGCGGCGTGCCCGACGCCGAGGGCGGCTGGACGCCCGTCGCGCCGAGCGCCGTGCCGTTCGACGAGTCCTACCGGGCGCCGGTCGAGCTGGACGGGGCCGGCGTCGCGCGGGTCGTGTCCGACTTCGCCGCCGCGGCGCGCCGCGCGGTCGCCGCCGGGTTCGAGGTCGTCGAGGTCCACGCCGCCCACGGCTACCTCCTGCACCAGTTCCTGTCCCCGCTGAGCAACCGGCGGACCGACCGCCACGGCGGCTCGCTGGAGAACCGCACGCGGTTGGCGCGCGAGGTGACCGCCGCGGTGCGCGCGGCGGTGGGCGAGGACGTGCCGGTGCTGGTGCGCGTCTCGGCCACGGACTGGGTCGAGGGCGGCTGGACGCCCGAGGACACCGTCGTGCTGGCGCGCGAACTGGCCGCCGCGGGCGCGGACCTGGTCGACGTGTCGACCGGCGGCAACGTGCCGAGGGCGGAGATCCCGGTCGGGCCGGGTTACCAGGTGCCGTTCGCCGAGACCGTGCGGCGGGAGGCCGACGTGCCCGTCGGGGCAGTCGGCCTGATCACCGAAGCCCGGCAGGCGGAGCAGGTCGTCGCCGACGGCTCAGCCGACCTGGTCCTGCTCGCGCGGGAGCTGCTGCGGGACCCGTACTGGCCCCGGCGCGCGGCCGGGGAGCTCGGGGCGCAGGTCACTCCGCCGAAGCAGTACGCCAGGGCGTTCTGAGGTCCACCTCAAAGGTTGGGCTGCCGGTGCGGAACCGGCAGCCCAACCTTCGAAGCGGGTAGTGGTGTGTCAGCGACGGTAGTCGTCGTACTCGTCGTCCGACGGCTCGTCGTAGCGGTCATCGCCGCTACGGCGCCCGCCGTCGGAATCGCCGGACAGCTCGCGTTGCAAGGCGTCAAAGTCGGTGTTGTGAGAGCTGTACTTCAGCTCCCGCGCCACCTTCGTCTGCTTGGCCTTCGCTCGGCCGCGCCCCATGGCTCGACCCCCTCGCACAGGGACGGGGGCGGCCGGGGGAACGGCGGCCCCACTCGTCTCGACAACTAGTTCCTGGTAACTACCGTACCGTGTCGAAGGGGTTCCTCGCGACGCGGTAGGCGTGACACGTGCCGCCAATTCTCCGCGTGGGAGGATGCGCGGGTGCCTCGACCGTTCGTCGCCTACCTCAGGGTGTACGAACCGCTGTCGGCTCTTGACGGACCGTTGGCCGACCGGGTGCGAAAAGCCCTGGCAGCGGGCCCGTTGAGCCGAGCGGACGCCGGAGCCCGGGAACGGGAGCTGTGGCTGCGATCACAACTGGCCCGGCCGCGCCGGCTGCTGCCGGGTGAGCTGCCGGACGGGCGTGTCGCGCCCGACGCGCCGTTCGACGTGATGACCATCAGCCCGGCGGAGGTCCCCGGCGAGGTGGGCCCCGGCCCCCTGGTGTGCCCGCTGGACCTCCGGGCGCGGTCGGCGGCGGCGCTGGTGGGGTTCCTGGCGTCGGCCGGCGGGCCGCTGCAGGACGAAGCCCTGTCGGTGGGCCCGGAGGCCATCCGGGCGCGGGCCTCGGCGGTGCTGGCCGAGCTGACCGGCGGCGCGGTCCACGTCATCTCGACCACCTGGACGGTGCCGCTGCCCTGGTTCGCCCTGGTCGACCCGGACACCCGGCGCATCGTCCCGGCCCCCCGCGACGACCCCGAGCGGCAGGTGTCGTGGCGAGTGTCCATGGCGGACGCCCGGCACCGGGTGGCGCGGGCGCACAAGGTCGTGTCCCGGTCCCTGGGCGAGGAGGGGCCGGCCAAGGTGCTGGCGGACACGGCGCGCTGGCTGGACCACTTCTCGCCCGGGTCGGCGGTGGAGCTGGACTACGGCGGCCTCGTGCAGCTGATCGAGGACCAGGACCTGCTGGAGGACACCTCCGCGCAGGACGTGAACGCGATCGTGGACGCGCTCGAAGCCGGGGACGCCGAGGAGGTCGCCCTGCGCTACGAACGCCTGCGCGAGTTCTGGGGCGAACTGGCCCGCCGCGAACGCCACGGCTAGCCGCCGGGCCGGCCATCTGGCCGGCCACCCGTGCGGGGCGCTCACCGCAGCCACGCGCAGCCCGCGCCGCACCGCCGCCTCGCCGACAGCCGGCGACCTCCGACCCGAGGCCACCCCGCGGGAACACCGTCAACCCGGAACGACCCCGGCCCGCCTGGGACGGCCCCGGCCCGCCGGCACGACCCCGCCCAAGACGGCCCCGCCCGGCAAGCCCTGCGCAGGACAGCTCTGCGCTGCTCGGCGTGGCCCTACCCGGTACTCGCCCAGGGGACGGCCCCGCCCGACTCGCGGCGCCCCCGACCCAGGCGGTCGTGGTCGGTGGGCTCGGCGGGCAGCTCGCCGCCGGTGCCCCTACCCGGCCCGGCGTCCCCTACCCGGCCCGGCGTCCCCTACCCGCCGGCCCGGGGCGGCCGACCGGCGGCGTGGGGGCGCCGTGGCGCGGGGCGAAGGCCGGGGCGAGCAGGAGGCGGGCCGCGGTGGCCCCGGCGGCGGCCAGGAGCAGGGCCGCCGGCCACCCCAGGGCCACCACCACCCAGCCCGCCAGCGCCGGGGTCACGGTGGCGCTGAGGTAGTTCGCCGTGTTCTGCACCCCCAGCGCCGTGCCGCTGCTGCCCTCCGGGGCGAGTTCGGCGGCGGCCGTCACCGCCACGCCGTTCCAGCACAGCGCCACCGCCGCCGTCGCGACCAGGGCCGCCGCCAGCAGCCACACCGGGGCCCGGAGCAGCGCCGCGCACCCGGCGAAGGCCACCGCCACGACGACGCTCAGGGTCCTCAGCGGCCCCACCCGGTCGCGCACCCGGTCCGACCACGCGCCCACGCCCAGCCTGCCCAGGCCGCCGAGCACCTGGGCCACCGCGAACAGCCCCGCCGCCGCGCCCGCCGCCACACCGCGGTGCGCGTGGAGCAGTCCCACCATCAGCGCGGCGGCGGTGAACTGGGGCACCACCAGCAGGCCGGTGGCCGCGCTGAGGCGGATCAGGGCGCGGTCGGTCAGGACGACGCCGCGGCCGTGCGCGGCGCGGGGCGCTCCCGGTGGTTCCCGCACCAGGACCGCCACCGCCGTGGCCACGAGCGCCGTGAACCCCGCCAGCGCCAGGAAGGCCGTCGGCACGCCGGCCGCGACCGCCACCACCGGCAGCACCGCGGCCGTGAGCGCCGCGCCGAGTGGCGTCGCGGTCTGGCGGATGCCCATGGCCAGGCCCCGCCGGTCCGCCGGGAACCACGTCATCACGGCACGGCCGCTCGCCGCGTTGACGCTCGCCCCGAACAGGCCGACACCCACCAGCGCCAGCCCGGCGACCACCGGGCCGCCCAGGGCGGCCACGGCCAGGCACGCCGCCGCACCCACGCCGCCGACGGCCATCACCAGGCGTTCGCCGCGGCGATCCGCGACCGCGCCCCAGGCGACCAGGGTGAGCATCGTGCCGAGGTTGACCGCGCCCAGCAGCAGCCCGACCTGGGGCAGCGTCAGGTCGAAGTGCTCGCGCAGCTGCGGGGTGATCGCCGGGAGCCCGAGGAACACCGCCGCGTTCGTGCCTTGCGCCAGCGCGCCCACGGCCAGGACGACCCAGCGGTAACCCATACCCGCACGCTAGGGCGACCGCTCAGGATCTGGGAGTGTCATCCCAGGTGTTGGTACATCGTCCAGGGCTGATCACCTCCTCCTCGCGTCCGCGCCGCCCCGAAATGTGGCCCCTGTCATTGTCGAACAGGGGTTCGAGGCGGAGCAAGGTCACGATCGGGTGATCATGCGGAAAGACCTGCTCACCGGCCGTCCAAGGCAACACTCGAAAGGAGGAACCGGTGCGCGCGCGAAGGGGCATCCGGCGGACGGACCGCACGGCCGGCGCCTGCGGAGGACGCCGACCGGGAGGAGGGGAGCGGGATCAGTCCCGGGCGCGACCGGGGTTCGTGGGCCAGCCGCGCTCGGCGGCCAGCAGCTCGTCCACCGACGCGCTGCCGCTCTGGTACCGGCCCGCGATCTCGGCGTTCAACCGGTCCACCACCACCTGCACCTCGCGCCGCCGCGCGGACACCGAAGCCTCCTCGCTCACGAACGTCCGCAGCGCCAGGTCCAGCTTGTCGTCCGACAGCGCGCTGACGTCGGACAGGTCCACGTCCGACACCAGCGCCTCGACGTGCCGCCGGTGCGCCTCGGCCCGCGACGGCTCCTGCGTCTGGTACCGGCCCAGGCCGGTCGCCGGCCCCACCGCGTTCGAGGCCAGGATCGTCGCCAGCTGGTCGACCACCGCCGAGCCGCCGTCGGTGCGCCGCGCCTGCTCGGCCCGCACGATGTCGATCCGCGCGTGCAGCAGCCGCCGCAGGTACGACAGGTCCGTCTCCTCCTGCGCCGCTTCGTCGCGCAGCGCGCGCACCTCGGCGAGCGGGAGCTGCTCGACCCCCTCCGCGTAGTCGGGGGCGAGCACCCGGTCGATACGGCGGCGCCCGCCGGGACGCACCTCGATCACGTACTCATCCTGAGGTAGATGCTGCCCACCCGCCAACACAAACCTGCTTCCAAAGTTGTTTCAAACCTGTACCGGACTGTCCGCACCCAGCAGCTCCCGGGCCTGCGCCGGGGTCAGCGGCGGGCGCTGGGCGATCTTCGCCAGCCCCGCGGCGCGCGCGACCAGCTGCGCGTTGTCCCGGACCGGCCGGCCCTTGGCGTAGCTGAGGGTGTCCTCCATCCCGACCCGGAGGTGACCGCCGGTGCTCAGCGCGGCCAGCATCACCGGCAGCGTCGTGCGGCCGATCCCGGTGGCGGAGAACGACGCGCCCTCCGGCAGCAGCCGCAGCGCCGCCACCAGCGTCTCCGCGTCGCCCGGCATCCCGCCCGGCACGCCCGTCACCAGGTCGACGTGCACCTTCCCGCCCGCCGGCAGGCCGTGCCGGTCCAGCAGCCGGCGCAGCGAGGCGAGCTGGCCGAGGTCGAAGATCTCGTACTCGGGCGCGATCCCGCGCTCCTGCATCCCCTTGTGCAGGGCGACGACGAACTCCCACCGGTTCAGGAAGACGTCGTCGCCGAAGTTCACCGTCCCCATGGTGCAGGACGCCGAGTCGGGCAGCGCGTCCAGCACGCGCAGCCGGTCGGCCTCCGGGTCGGTGACCGCGCCGCCGGTGGACAGCTGCACGACCAGCGACGTCTGCTCGCGCAGCGCCTGCACGGCGTCCTTGAGCAGGCCGAGGTCGAGCGTCGGGCGCGCGTCCGCGTCCCGGATGTGGACGTGCACCACCGCCGCGCCGACCTGCTCGCACGCCACGGCGGTGGCGACCAGCTCGTCCAGCGTGACGGGCAGCTGGGGGACGTCGGCCTTGGCGTGCTCGGCCCCGGTGGGGGCGACGGTGAGCAGCGTGCCGTGGGAACCGGGTCGGGACATGTCGTGATCCTGGCACAGAACCCGCCCCGCCCGGGCGGTCGCTACCGCCCGAGGTTGCGGGCGGCCTCCCGGCCCAGGCCGGGGGTGTCCGGCGGCACGGAGTCGGGGTCGACCGACGCCTGCACGACCCGGTCCTCCGCCCCGACCAGCAGCTCGGCCTCCACCGGCACGGACCGCTTGACCAGCGCCAGCGCGATCGGCCCCAGCTCGTGGTGCAGGGCGACGGACCCGACGCGGCCCACCACCCGGTCGCCGGCCAGCACCGGGTCGCCGGTCTCGGGCTGGACCTCGCGCGACCCGTCCAGGTGCAGCAGCAGCAGCCGCCGCGGCGGGCGGCCGACGTTGTGCACCTTCGACACCGTCTCCTGGCCCCGGTAGCAGCCCTTGTCCAGGTGGACGGCCGCGCCGATCCAGTTCGCCTCGTGCGGGATGGTCCTCCCGTCGGTGTCCACGCCCAGCCGGGGCCGCAGCGCCTCGACCCGCAGCGCCTCGAACGCCCAGCTCCCGGCCGGCCGCGCGCCGCCGTCGGTCAACCTGCGCCACCAGTCGGCCAGCTCCGCGCGCGGCACCACCAGGTCGGCCGCGTCCGGGCCCGGCCACGGCATCCGGCGGACGAACCCGCCGGCGGGCAGCGCCGCCACGCCCAGGACGTCCGGCAGCGGCACGTCCAGCCGGGCGAGCAGCGCCGCGGTCTCCGGCCCGACCACGGACAGCACGGCCAGCTCCGGTGTCGCGTCGCGCGGCTCGACCTTGGACCAGAACACCATCTTGGTCAGGTAGGCCAGCAGCGGCCCGGCGGTGGCGGCCTCGGTGTCGAGGTAGACCGCGCCGCCGACGTTCGCGACCACGGCGTGGTGCTCGACCCGCCCCTGCACGTCCAGGACCAGCGCCTCGCTGCCCCGGCCCTCGCCCAGCCCCTCGAAGTGCTGGCTGGTCAGCGAGTGCAGCCAGGTCAGCCGGTCCTCGCCGGGCACCGCGACCACGGCCCGGTGCGACCGGTCGACCACGACGACCGACCGCGCCGCCGACCGCTGCTCCGCGAACGGGTCTCCGAAGTGCCACGGCACGCCTTGGTCGACGGCGCCCTCGAACGGCGCGACGGCTCCGGGCACGGCCAGCAGTGGTGAGCTCACGGGTTCTCCTTCAGGCAGTCGCGGCAGCGACCGGACAGCGCGAGGTGGCTCGCATCCAGTTCGAACCCGTGCTCGGCCCGCAGTGTTCCGGCGAGGGGTGAAAGGGTTTCACACGGCACCTCGTCGACGTGGCCGCACCGGTGGCACACCAGGTGCACGTGCTCGTGCTCGCCCACCGAGTAGCTCGGCGCGCCGTGGCCGAGGTGGGTGTGCCGCACCAGGCCGAGCCGGTCGAGCAGGTCGAGGGTCCGGTAGACCGTCGTGATGTTCACCGAGGGCGCCGCGGCCTGCACCCGGCGGCAGACCTGCTCCGGCGTCGCGTGGCCCAGCTCGCGCACCGCGTCCAGCACGAGCTGGCGCTGCGGCGTCATCCTCATACCCCGATCGTGCAGCGTCTTGCGCAGGGCCCTGGGGCCGCTCGCGGTGTCCACGAGCCCGATGGTAGAGCGTGAGTAGGCTCACCGTATGCGCGTGCTCGCCCTGCTCGACGGAACACTGGCCGACCCGGACGCCCCGCTGATCAGGGCGGACGACCTCGGCCTGCTGCGCGGTGACGGCATCTTCGAGACGGTCCTGGTCGTGGACGGCAGGCCCCGGGAGCTGGACCCGCACCTGGACCGGCTGGCCCGCTCGGCGGCCATGCTGGACCTGCCCGAGCCGGACCGGGCCGCGTTCGAGCGGGCGGTCGGCCTGGTGGTGGACAACTGGACCGGCGGGCGGGAGATCGCCCTCAAGCTCGTCTGCACGCGGGGCGCCGAGGGCGGCGACGGCACGCCCACCGGGTTCGCCCTCGGGGTGGAGGTCCCGGCGAAGGCGATCGGCCAGCGCGTCGACGGCATCGCGGCGGTCACCCTGGAGCGGGGCGTCGAGCCGGGTCTGGCCGAGCGCGCGCCGTGGCTGCTGCTGGGCGCCAAGTCGCTGTCCTACGCGGTGAACATGGCGAGCCTGCGCGAGGCGGAGCGGCGCGGCGCGGCCGAGGTCGTGTTCACCACGTCCACCGGCTCGGTGCTGGAGGGGCCGACGTCCACGCTGGTCGCGGCGCGCGGCCGGACGCTGACCACCCCGCCCGCGACGCTGGGCATCCTGCCCGGCACGACGCAGGCCGCGCTGTTCCGGGCCGCCGCGCGCGCCGGCTGGACCACGGAGGTCGCGCCGGTCCAGGCGGACGATCTGTACGCCGCGGACGGCGTGTTCCTGGTCTCCAGCGTCCGCAAGATCACGCGCGTGCACACGCTGGACGGCAAGGCGCTGCCCGACTCCGCGCAGCTGCACGGGGAGCTGGCGGACCTGTACGAGTCGGAGTACTAGCCGGGGGCGCCGCCCCCCGGCAGGGCGGGGGGCGGCGCGCCGGGGTTACTTCAACCCGGTGTCGACGGCGCTCATCAGGGTGCCGGTGTCACCGGACATCTCCCAGATCATCGCGCCCAGCAGGCCGCGCTGCTTCATCCACGCGGTCTTCTTCTGGATCGCCCACACGTCGTCGAACGTCCACCACTGCCCGCCGTTGCCGGTGAAGCAGGACGTCGCCACCGCGGCTTCGTCGTGGTGGACCGTGCAGTTGGGCACGCTGGCCATCAGGTTCGAGTACCCGCGCGTGCCGGCCTCCTCCGCGAACTGGCCCGGCGCGGCGCCGGTCGCGGACTGCCACTCGCCCTTCTTCCCGCCGTCCTGGACGCCCTGCCAGCCGCGGCCGTAGAACGCCAGCCCGACGGTGATCTTGCGCGGGTGCACCCCCGCTTCGAGGTAGGCGTTGACCGTGTCCTCCACGCTGAAGTGGAACGGGTACGGGTCGTCCGCGTCCTTGTACAGGTTGCCCTGGTGGCCGGTGCGGTTGGGCTCCCACGAGTTGTCGCTGCCCGAGCCGTGGAAGTCGTAGCCCTGGACGTTGAAGATGTCCATCGACTTCGCGACCTCGGCCAGCTCCCAGCCGGCGTCGATCTTCGCCCGGTCGGCCGGCGTGAACGCGGTCAGCTGGTAGCGCTTGCCGGTGGTCTTGGTCAGCTCGTCCATCTGCTTGCGGAACTCCTCGATCAGGAGGGTGTTGTTCCGCTTGTCGTCCGGACCGATGTGGTTGCCCGGGTGGCCTTCCGCGCCCGGCCACTCCCAGTCGAGGTCCACGCCGTCGAAGATGCCCGCCGCGGAACCCGGGCCGCCCGCCGCGTTGTAGGTCGGCAGGTTGCCCTTGAGGTAGATGTCGATGCAGGACGACACGAACTTCTTGCGCGCCGCGTCGGTGGCCGCGACGTCGGAGAAGTACTTCGAGTACGTCCAGCCGCCCAGCGAGATCAGGACCTTCAGGTGCGGGTGCTTGGCCTTGAGCTTCCTGAGCTGGTTGTAGTTGCCGCGCAACGGCTCCCAGCCGGTGTCCGCGACGCCGTCGACGGACTGCGCCGCGCTGAACGGCCTGCTGTAGTCGGCTTCCGCGTCACCCGCGCCGTCGCCCTGGTTGGGGTCCTGCGGGTTGGGCGAGGTGCCCTTCGTGACGCCCTGCAGGCACGTCAGGTTGACCGGGTCGATGTTGCCGAACGCGTAGTTGATGTGCGTCAGCTTCGCCGCGGCGCCGTTGGTGTCCAGGTTCTTCACGAAGAACTGGCGGCCGTAGATGCCCCACTGGACGAAGTAGCCGACCTTCGCGTAGCCGCCGACGATGTCCGCGGTGGTCACCTTGACGCTGTCGCTGTGGCCGGACTCGTTGTCGTAGATGTCGCGCGCCTTCACCGTGAACGTGTACTCGGTGGACGGTGACAGGCCGTCGATCTTCGCCGTGGTCTCGGTGACCGTGGCGCGGACCGTGGAGCCCTGGTACACGTCGTAGTTCGCGACCTTGCTGTTGTCGGTGGAGGCGTTCCACGCGAGCGTGACGCTGCCCGCGTCCTTGGCGGTGCTGCGCAGGTTGGTCGGCGTGGTCGGCGGCTGGGTGTCGTCGGCCGGGTTGTTCGTGGTGACGCTGACCGCGTTGCTGGCGGCGGACTGCGTGCCCTTGGTGTCCTTGGCCTTCACCGTGAACGAGTAGGCGGTGTTCGGGGTGAGGCCGGTGACCGTGGCGGTGGTGCCGGTGACCGTGGTGGCCAGCGCCGTCCCGTTGTAGACGTCGTAGCCCGCGACCGGCAGGGAGCCGGCGGTGGAGGCGTTCCACTGGAGCGTCACGGTCTTGGTGGTCTTCACCGGCGAGCGCAGGTCGCCCGGCGCGGTCGGCGGCACGTCCGGCGAGCCGTCGCAGTTGGCGTTGTTGATCCGGCAGGTCACCGGCTCCACCGCGCGGCTGAGCGTGAACGTCGGGCTGTACGGCTCGGTCGTCTTCCGCGGGCCCACCGACTTGTTGTAGTGGACCGGCGCCACCGTGACCGTGTTGCCGCTCTGGCTGACGGTGCCGTTGTTCGCGTTGCTCGCCGTGACGCCCGCGGGCAGGGTGAAGGTGATCGCCCAGTCGGACAGGGTGGCGTCGGTGTTGTTGGCGACGATGAACTTGCCGGTGCTGCCGGACAGGCTGAAGTCGGCCGTGACCGGCGCGGGCGGCGGCGGTTCGGGGCCGGTGCCGTCGCAGTTCGCGCCGTTGAGCGTGCAGGAGGTCGGGTCGGCCTCCTGGCTGAGCGTGAACGTCGGGCTGAACGGGTCGGTGTTGCGGCCCGCCTGGATCGTGTTGATGTAGTAGGCCGGGGTGAGCGTGACCCTGGTCCCGTTCTGGGTGGTCGACGCGTTCTGCGCCCCGCTCACCGTGACGCCGGGCGGCACGTCGAACTTGATCGACCAGCCGGTGATGGCGGCCGACGTCGGGTTGGACACCACGAACTTGCCCGTGGTCCCGGTCCTGCTGAACGTCGCGGTCAGGCCCGCGGCGGCGGATGCCGGCGTGACGGTGGTGGCGATGGTGGCGAGTGCCACCAGCGCGATGGCTAGTCGGCGCATGTCGGTTGTGCCTCTCGATTGACAGGGACAGTCGAGAACCACGGCGGCCAAGTCCGAACGTAGGTCGTGCCACCTTGAATGACAATGGGTCTAGACCATTTGCGTCCGTTCAGCCCTGCGGGCGGAAGCGGACCGGTGTCCCCGGGCACGCCTGGCCCAGCAGCGGCAGCGCCGCCGGCGGCACCACGCCGACCACCGGGTAGCCGCCCGTCGTGGGGTGGTCGGCGAGGAAGACCACCGGTCGGCCGTCCGCGGGCACCTGGACGGCGCCGGTGACGAGGCCCTCGCTGGGCAGCTCCCGGCCCCGGTGGCGGTCGGTCCGGTCGAGCGCGGGGCCGGTCAGCCGGACCCCCACGCGGTTGCTCCGCTCGGACACCACCCACCGGCCGGCGCGCAGCCGGGCCGCGGGGTCGGCGAACCAGTCGTCGCGGGGGCCGAGGTGGACGGGGACGCTCAGCTCGGCCCCGACCCGCACGGGCGGCAGGACGTCCGCGCCGACCGGGATCCCGGTCGGCGGGCCGAGCGGCAGGACGTCGCCGGGCGCGAGCGGGGCCGGCCCGATGCCGGAGAGCAGGTCGGTGGCGCGGCTGCCCAGCGCCGGCGGGACGGCGATGCCGCCGGAGACGGCCAGGTAGCAGCGCAGCCCGCCGGTCGGGGCGCCGACGGCCAGCTCGTCGCCGGGCCGCAGGTGGCACGGCGAGTCGCGGTGCACGCCGTTGACCAGCACCGGCGCGCTGGGTCCGGTGACGGCCGCGGTGCACGGGGCCGAGGCGCGCACGACGAGGCCGCCGAGCAGGACCTCCAGGCCGGCGGCCCCCTCGGGGTTGCCCACCAGGCGGTTGGCCAGGCGCAGGGACGGCTGGTCGAGCGCGCCCGACGGCGGCACGCCCAGGTGCGCGTGGCCGGGCCGGCCCAGGTCCTGGACCAGCGCCTGCGGCCCGGCGCGCAGGACGGTCAGCGACCGGCGGGTCATCCCACCGCCTCGAACCGGACCCGGTCGCCGGGCGCGAGCAGGGCGGGCGCGTCCCGGGTCGGGTCGAACAGCGGGGCGTCGGTGCGGCCGATCAGCCGCCAGCCGCCGGGCGTCGACCTCGGGTACGCGGCGGTGTACTCGCCGGCCACGCCGACCGAGCCCGCCGGCACGCTGGTGCGGGGGGAGTCCAGGCGCGGCTGGCGCAGCGGTCCGGGCAGCCCCGCCAGGTAGGCGAAGCCGGGCGCGAAGCCGCAGAACGCCACCGAGTACGTCGCGCCGGAGTGCAGCCGGACCACCTCGTCGGCGGTGAGGCCCGCGGTCCGCGCGACCAGCTCCAGGTCCGGCCCGTCGTAGACGACCGGGAGCACCACCTCGCGGGACGGGACGCCCGCGCGGTGCGCCGGGTCGGCGGTCGCCAGGACCTCGAGCACGGCCGGCAGCCCGCCGGGGCGGGTCGCGACCAGCACCGTGCGCGCGGCCGGGACGACTTCGACCACCTCGGGCAGCGCGGCGGCCCGGACCGCCGCGCGCACGGCCTCGACCTCGCCGAGCGAGTCGACCTCGACCAGCACCGCGTCGGTACCGCAACGCCGCAGCCGCATGGCTGGAGGATAGGGGCTCGGGCGACCGCGCCGGGCGACGGCGCGCCCTCAGCCGACGACGCGCTTGAGGTGGGCCGAGGTGTGCGGCTGGAGCGGTTGGCCGACCATCGCGCGCTCCTCGACGTAGGCCAGGTCGCCGTTGTTGACGATGCCGTAGAGCCGCTGCGCGCCGGTGACCTCCTTGGCGGTCGCCGTGCGGATCACCGCGTCGGTGCCGAACTCCCAGGACGTCTGCGTGCGCGGCTTGCCGTAGTACAGCTCCACGATCCCGGTGTTGTGCGTCAGCAGCACCTCGATCGTGTCGTCCGCCTGGGGCCGCCAGAAGCCCGTCTCGCGGGCCGCCGGGCGGATCACCGCGCCGTCGGCGTCCAGCAGCCACGACCGGGCCTCGTAGTACAGGAACGGGCGGCCGTCGTGCGCGAACGTGACCTGCTGGCCGAACCGGTACGGGCCCTCGATCGTCGGGTACACGACCTCGCCCTCGCCGCGCCACACGCCGACCAGCGGCAGCAGCGCCAGGCACGCGTCGTGCAGCGACGGGCCCTCCCGCAGGTTCGCCGTGTCCGCCGGGACCGGCAGGTCGTCGAACTGCGGCAGGTTGCGGGAGCCGGTCACCCGGGCGCGCGAGGCGGCGGCCTGCACGGCCGCGTCACCGCTGCCCGGTCGGGGCGGGGTGTCGGTCATCAGCGCTGGTCGGAGTACAGCCGGTACACCACGTAGCCGGCGAACCACACCACGAGCAGCGCCACCACGACCAGGAGCCCTGTGAAGAAGTGTTCCACCCGCCGATCCTATCGCCCGGACCGCGCCCGGGCCGGGCCGCCGTGGTCAACGCCACCGAACGCGCGGAACCCCGGCGCCCGCCGGGCGCCGGGGTTCCGCGCGGGTGGCGCCGGGTCGACCCCGTGCGCCCCCGCGGTCCGTCAGGCCACCGCCACCGACACCGGGTGCACGCCCGGGCCGTCGGCGGACACCGACGCCTGGCCGTTGCCCGACCGGTGCAGCGCCCGGATCGTCCACGTGCCGGGCGCGGCGTAGAAGCGGAAGTCGCCCTCGGGCGAGGACACGACCTCGGCGGTGAACTCGCCGGTCGAGTCGAGCAGCCGCACGAACGCGCCGCCCACCGGGCCGTCGGCCGCGCTGACCTTGCCGGTCAGCACCACCTCGTCCGCGCCCACCGGGATGTCCACGCCCTGCACCGGGGCGCCGCAACCGTCGCTCATCAGTCCTCCTCGCCGTTGCCGAGCGCGATCGGCACGCCGATGAGCGAGCCGTACTCGGTCCAGGAACCGTCGTAGTTCTTCGCGTCCTCGTGCCCGAGGAGCTCGTGCAGCACGAACCAGGTGTGGGACGAGCGCTCGCCGATGCGGCAGTAGGCGATGGTCTTGCGGGAGCCGTCGAACCCGGCCTCCCGGTAGATCTCGGCCAGCTCCTCGTCGGACTTGAACGTGCCGTCCTCGTTGGCCGCCTTGCTCCACGGCACGTTGATCGCGGACGGGATGTGGCCGCCGCGCTGCGCCTGCTCCTGCGGCAGGTGCGCGGGCGCGAGCAGCTTGCCGGAGAACTCGTCGGGCGACCGGACGTCGACCAGGTTCTTGTTGCCGATCGCGTCCACGACCTCGTCGCGGAACGCGCGGATCGACAGGTCCTGCTCCTGCGCCTGGTAGGACGTGGCCTCGCGGGTGACGGCCTCCTTGTCCAGCGGGCGGCCGTCGAGCTCCCACTTCTTGCGGCCGCCGTCGAGCAGCTTGACCGAGTCGTGGCCGTACAGCTTGAAGTACCAGTAGGCGTAGGCGGCGAACCAGTTGTTGTTGCCGCCGTAGAGGATCACGGTGTCGTCGTTGGAGATCCCCTTGGCGGACAGGAGCTTCTCGAAGCCGGCCCGGTCCACGAAGTCGCGGCGGACCGGGTCCTGCAGCTCGGTCCTCCAGTCGATGCGCACCGCGCCGGGGATGTGGCCCCCCTCGTAGGCGGTGGTGTCCTCGTCGACCTCCACGAACACCACACCGGGGGTGCCGAGGTTCTCCTCGGACCAAGCGGCCGAGACCAGGACGTCTTCACGGCTCATCGAGCTGCTCCTGTTGGTAGTATCCGACTTACTGCGGGCGGGCGGGGGCGATGCGGCGCAGGAGCAGGAACATCTCGCAGCCCAGGCACAGGCCGACCGCTGCGTTGAGCAGCGCGGCGACCAGTGCGGCGGACGTGGCGACCACTCCGAGCGCAGGGAGACCGGCGGCGTACCCGACGGTGCCCACCAGGGCGAAGACGAACCCGACGCCCTGCGCGAACCGCAGCGGGGCGGCCTCCTCGCGCTCGGCCGCGGGCTCGATCCTCGGCTGGACGGCGTACCGGTAGAACTGCCCCCAGAGGTTGAGCCTGAGCGAGACGAAGGCGCACAGGCCGAACAGCACCGTCTGCGCCGCGAGCAACCGCCACGACCCGGTCACCAGCACGACCGCGAGGACCGCGGTGGTGAACCAGGCGCTGAAGCGCGGACCTCGCGGGTCCACGGGGGCATCTTTCGGCACGGCGACCTCCTGACGGTGACATGACGGGGCAGTCCGTCTTCAGGCGGTGTTAGGGCAGCCGCGCGCGCCCGTCAAGGGCACCCGGCCGCCGGGTCGGTCCGCCCGGTCAGCTCGCCGCGCGACACAGGCTGCTGCGGACGCGGCAGAGGTCCACCGCGAGTCGCTTCGTCAGCAGCGCGTTCATGGCGTCGAGGGTAGCCGGTCGTCCCCCCTGTCGGGAGTGGTGTCCAGGAAGTGGGAGTTCCCCGATTTCACCCGTTCGGTTCCGGCAGGTGCGGGCGCAGCGCGGCCAGCAGGGCGTCCCGCCTCGGCACGCCCCCGACGCGCAGGAGCTCGGCCCCCGAGGCGTCCAGCGCGAGCGTCGTCGGGGTGCGCAGGACGCCCAGCCCGGTGGCCACCTCGGGCCGGTCCGTCACGTCCAGCTCGACGTGGCGCAGGCCCTCCGTGCGGTCCGCGAGGTCCGCCAGCAGCGCGCGGGCGTGCCGGCAGGGCGCGCAGAAGGCGGTGGACAGCTGCACCAGCGTCACCGGCGCCGGCGGGTCGAGCAGCTCGCGCACCGGCTCGGGCAGCTCGACGGCCCGGCCGGTGACCCGGACCCGGCCGGCGCGCACCCGCAGCACCACCCCGATGACCGCCGCCAGCGCGACCGAGCCCAGCAGCGCCCACGTCCCGGCCACGGCGGCTCAGCCCTCGTCGAGCGGGATGTCGTTGATCGTCCCCTCCACCGTCAGGGCGCCGCTCTCCACCCGGACGGCCGTCGGCGTCACCGTGAAGGGCAGCGCGCCGGGGTCGATGGTCACGCTCAGCGCCTGCTTCACCACGCCCAGCGCCTCGTTGAGGCCCGCCAGGGAGGTGTCGTCCAGCTCCACGTCGTTCACCGACACCAGGACCTGCCCGTCGACCAGCGCGACCGCCCCGTACGCGGCGATGCGGATCTCGCGGCCGGCCACCGTGGTCCTGCCGCTGAGCTTCACCGCGGCCCTGGTCGGGTCCGGCTTCACCAGGGCCGGGTCCGGGGTCGCCACCGGCCGGGTGTCCGGCTCGATCGCCATGTCGGTGAACGGGGTGACCGAGTTGACCAGCCGGTTCAGGTCGTTGGCCTTGATCTTGACGCTGCCGGTCACCTGGTCGATCCGCGCGTCGCGGGTGTTGCCCGCGAGCAGGTCGGACAGGCCGATGCGGGTGTGCCGCAGGTTGGCCCGGATCTCCAGGTCGCGCAGCGAGTCCCGCACCGGCACGCCGGTCGCGGCGATCTCGATGTCCCGGTAGTCCCCGGCCAGCGCCTGCGTGATGAACGGGAACCCGTTGATCCGGACCGTCGGGTCGTCGGCGAGCTGGAACTTGGCCCGCATCTTCTGCGCGACCTGGTACTCACCGGCCGCCGCGAGCCCGAAGTCGGCCGCGACCAGCAGGCCGACCACCACCAGTCCGGCGACGATCAGCTTGCGGCCCCTGGTCGGGCGGCGTTTGGCGGTCGTGGTGGTCATCGCAGTCCTCAGTGTTCGGGGCCGGTGGTCGAGCGGGTCGGCCAGGTCGCGGTCCGGTCTACCAGAGCCGGCGCCCCCGCGGGCCGCGCGGCGCGGTCCGGGTCGCGGCGACGGGGCGGTCCCGCCGCCCGGTGCGCCCCGCGGCCCGGCGCCCGCCGCGCCGGTGGGGCAG
>Ga0196958_10000018_pt1 | contig 99120 bp, 91 predicted proteins | sample S1v_10metaG_FD_148654 | JGI IMG/M metagenome (GOLD analysis project Ga0196958, IMG submission 148654) | Soil microbial communities from Anza Borrego desert, Southern California, United States - S1+v_10 | ecosystem: Environmental > Terrestrial > Soil > Desert | place: USA: California | collected... | reverse complement strand
AGGAGGGAAGTGCGTCGTGTTCTCCCCGTACGGCCTGCCGGAGGCAATCATCTTTGTCGGGGGGTGTCAAGCGGTGAAGCGTGCTTGACACCCCCCGACAAAGATGATTGGGCTGCGCCCAGGCCGTACGGGGAGAACACGAGGCACGAGGCTGCGCTGAACAGCGCCGCCGCGCGGAGCGCGGCTTAAGGCGGGAGCTGAGTGCCGCCGCGCGGGGCGCGGCTCCTGCGGGCCCGGATGCCATCGGGCCCGGAGGCCGCCGGGACCGGCGCGGTCCCGGCGGCCTCCGGTCCGAGCCCTACCCCACGACCCGGATGGCCCCGGAAGGGCACAGGTGCTCCGCTTCCCGGGCCTGCTCCTCGTGCCCGGCCGCGGTCGGGTCGAGCAGCACCACGGTGCCGTCCGCCTCGTCCTGGTCGAACACCGCGGGGTCGGTCAGGGCGCACATGCCGGACCCCACGCAGCGGCCCGGGTCGACCTCGATCCTCATGAGAACTCCACTGGCAGGCTGTGCACCCCGTAGATACCCGCGTCCGAGCGCAACGGCACCTCGGACGCGGGCACCGCGAGCCGGAGGTCCGGGAACTCCCGGAACAGCGCGCTGAACCCGATCCGCATCTCGATGCGCGCCAGCTGCTGGCCGAGGCACTGGTGCACCCCGTGGCCGAAGGCGACGTGCCCGCCCGCCGGCCGGCGGACGTCCAGCTCGTCCGGCCGCTCGTACCGGTCCGGGTCGCGGTTGGCGGCCGGGGTGGAGATCAGGACCATCTCGCCGGCCCTGATCTGCGCCCCGCCCAGCTCCAGGTCCTCCAGCGCGACCCGGGACGGGCCGATCTGGATGATCGACAGGTACCGCATCAGCTCCTCGACGGCGTTGTCGATCAGCGACGGGTCCTCCTTCAGCGCCGCCAGCTGCTCCGGGTGCTCCAGCAGCGCCAGCGTGCCGATGCCGAGCATGTTGGCCGTCGTCTCGTGACCGGCGATCAGCAGGAGGAGGCCCATGTTGGCGACCTCCTCGTCGGTCAGCTCACCGGTCTGGATCAGGCCGGTCAGCATGTCGTCGCCCGGGTCCTCGTGCTTGCGCCGCACGAGGTCCGCGACGAACGCCTCGATCCGCTGGAACGCCTCCATGATGACCTTGAAGTCGTTCGAGAGCGTGAACGCCGTCCTGGTGTCGCTCTGGAACGAGTCCCGCTCCCCGTAGGGGACGCCCAGCAGCTCGCAGATCACCATCGACGGCACGGGCAGCGCGAACTCCGCCACCAGGTCGACGCCCGGGCCGGCCGCCCGGACCGCGGCCAGGTGCTCCGCGACGATCTGCTCGATGCGCGGCACCAGCAGGTTCATCCGCCGCACGGTGAACTGGCCGGTGAGCAGCTTGCGGTACTTCGCGTGCTCCTTGCCGTCCATGGAGATGAACATGCCCGGCTTGGCGGGTTCCGGCGCCGGGGGCACCTGGCCGCCGACGCGCACCGGCGAGTGCTGGAGCTCCGCGCGGTTGCTGAAGCGGTTGTCGGCGAGCATCGCGCGGGCCAGCGAGTGGCTGGTGATCAGCCACCCCAGGTGCCCGTCGGGGAACCGCAGCCTGCTGATCGGCTCGGTCTCGCGGAGCCTCCCCAGTTCCGAGGGCGGGTCGAACGCCGAGCCACGGGTCGTGGGCAGCTCGGGGTGCAGTGTTCCGGTCATCTCGCACACCTCCCAGTGCGTTAAGGGACCTGCTTTGCAAGCTACAGAAGTTTCACGAACCCGTGAAGTAAATAAACCGTAAGGGAATCTCCGTAGTACGACTCGTAGCAGGTGTGCTACAAAACGCCCGACAGCTTCGACAGGGGGAGGTGGGTGTCCTGGTCATCGAGGTGCGCGATCTGCACATGCGCTACGGCGCCGCGGACGTGCTGCACGGGGTGGACTTCACGGCGGAGCGGGGTGAGGTGGTCGCCCTGCTCGGCCCCAACGGCGCGGGCAAGACGACCACCATCGAGATCCTGGAGGGCTTCCGGGTCCCGTCCGGCGGCCACGTGCGGGTGCTCGGCGTCGACCCGGCCAAGGGCGACGAGGTGTGGCGGGCCAAGCTCGGCGTGGTGCTGCAGTCCTGGCGCGACCACGCGCGCTGGAGGGTGCGGGAACTGCTGGACCACCTCGGCCGCTACTACACGCCCTACAGCACGCCCGACCGCGTGCGGCCGTTCGACACCGACGAGCTGATCCGGACCGTCGGGCTGGAGGAGCACGCGCACAAGAAGACCGGCAAGCTCTCCGGCGGCCAGCGCCGCCGGCTGGACGTGGCCATCGGCATCGTCGGCAAGCCCGAGCTGCTGTTCCTGGACGAGCCGACGGCGGGCTTCGACCCGCACGCCCGGCGCGAGTTCCACGACCTGGTGCACCGGCTGTCCGACCTGGAGGGCATGACCATCCTGCTCACCACGCACGACCTGGCCGAGGCGGAGAAGCTGGCCGACCGCATCCTGGTGCTCGCCGGCGGCCGGATCATCGCCGACGGCAGCCCCGACCAGCTCGGCAGGCAGGTCGCCGGGCAGGCCGAGGTGCGCTGGACGGAGCGCGGCCGGCGGCACGTGCACGCCACCGACGACGCCACCGGCTTCGTGCGGGGGCTGTTCGCCCAGCACGGGTCGGGCATCTCCGACCTGGAGGTGCGGCGCAGCACGCTGGAGGACACCTACCTGGCGCTGGTGCAGCGCCACGAGAGCGGCCGGGCGGACGAGGAGGAGGTGGCCGCGCTGTGAACGCGACCGCGTACGGGGCGCGGCTGGGCCTGGAGCGCGGCTGGCGCGAGTTCCGGCACTGCCTGGGCAGCTCGGACCAGTGGTACAACGTCTTCATCGGTGTCGCCTACTTCACCGTGCTGCTGTTCCAGCGCGATTCCGCGGTGGACGGGACGACCCTGACGCTGGCCGCGCTGACCCTGCCGAGCGTGGTGGGCATGTCGGTCGCGTTCGGCGGGCTGGTCGGCCCGGCCGGCCAGCTCTCGACCAACCGCGAGGACGGCACGCTGCTGCGGGCCAAGGCCGTCCCCAACGGCATGACCGGCTACCTGGTCGGCCGGGTCGTGCAGACCTCGCTGGACGTCCTGTTCAGCCTGGTGGTCGTCATCGTTCCCGGCCTGCTGATCGTCGACGGGCTGTTCCGGACCGGGGTGGGCGGTGTGCTGCTGCTGGTCGCCGTCCTGGTGGTCGGGTTGCTCGCGACCCTGCCGTGGGGCGCGGTGATGGGGTCGGTGGCCAGGAGCCCGCAGGGCGCGATGGGCCTGACGATGCTACCGATGATGGGCGTCGTGGCGATCTCCGGCATCTTCTACCCGATCTCGGCCCTGCCGGGCTGGGTGCAGGGCGTCGCGCAGGTGTTCCCGGTGTACTGGACGGGCCTGGGCGCGCGGGCCGCGCTGCTGCCCGACTCCGCGGCGGCGGCCGAGATCGGCGGGACGTGGCGGGTGCCGGAGACGTTCGGCGTGCTGGGGGTGTGGGCGGTGGTCGGCTTCCTGGTCGCGCCTACCATCCTGCGTCGGATGGCCCGGCGCGAGTCGGGCGCCGACATGGAGCAGCGCCGGCAGGCGGCGCTGACGAGAGGCGTCGGGTGAGCGAGACAGTCTTCAACCGGATCGCGATGCTGCGCGCGGAGCGGGGGGTGTCGCGCCGCCTGCTGTCCGAGGCGCTGGGCATCCACTACCAGACCGTGGGCTACCTGGAACGCGGCGAGTACAGCCCGAGCCTGTACCTGGCGCTGCGCATCGCGCAGTACTTCGAGGTGCCGGTGGAGGTCGTGTTCTCGACCGACCCGTTCCCCCGGCTGGGCAGCGACGAGCGGTCCGCCTGAAGCGGGGGCGGCGCCCGTGCGGCGCCGCCCCCTCCCGCGTCACCGCAGGGCGCGTTCGACCACGTCCGCCGCCGCGGCGCGGACCCACGGACGCGTGCTCGTCGGCCACCACGTCGCCGTGCTGGAACGACCGCGTGATGCTCACGACGCCCGGTCCGGGTGGTCGACGTACTCCAGCACTGGCGTCGTGACGCCCTGCGCGCAGCCACGCCCCGATGTCGGCGTGCACGCCCCAGCGGGCGGCCAGGACGCGCCCGGTCCACGCGCCGATGTCGTGGACGACCGCGTCCGGGCGGTCGTCGGCGCAGGCGGCTGCCAGCAGCGGCAGCACGGCGACGGCCTCGGCCAGGAACAGCCGCATGGCGGGCGCCGCCTCGGTGGGCCACTCCCGGTCGTCGGCGGGCAGCGTGGTCGGGTGGCCGAGGGCGGTCGCGCCGGCGTGCTCCACCGCAGCGGTGAAGCCCTCCGGCACGGCGTAGGTGACCCGGTGGCCGCGCGCGACCAGCTCCGCCACGACGGGCAGGGTCGGGTTGACGTGGCCGTGGCCGGGGATGTTGAGGAAAGCGATGTGCGACAAGGGTTTCTCCGGTGATTCCTGGGTCGGCTCAGGGGCCCCGTCGCGCGCGGTGCGCGGGGGCGGGCGGCTGAGCCGGAATCAGAGGTAGAAGACCTTGAAGGCGAACACGGGGCAACGGTAGCGCGGGCGTCGACTCATTTCCCGAGCGCGGCCCGCAGCGCGGTCCGCACGGCGTCGGCCAGGTCCGCCCGGCTCTCCGGGGTGCCGGGCTCGGGCGCGTGCACGGCGCCCGCGCCGACCAGGCGGTCGAACAGCAGGCCGTCCAGGAACGCGACCAGCGCCCGGCCCCGCCGCTCCGCGTCCGGCACGCCCGCCCGCTCCAGCAGCCCGCGGGCCTGGGCGCGGGCCCCGGCGCCGTGGGCGAGGACCCCGCGCAGCTCCGGGTGGCGGGTGGCCTCCAGCAGGCACGCGTAGCGGGCCAGGGTGCGCTCGCGGCCGGTGGTCAGCCACAGGTCCAGGACGCCGGCGATGGCCTCGGCGAGCGCGTCGGGGTCCGGCGGTCCGGGCAGGTCGGCCCGGGCGGCCTCGGCCCGGTCCAGCTCGGCCAGCCGCTGCACCAGACCCTCGACCAGCGCCTTGCGGGTGCGGAAGTAGGCCGACGTGGAGCCCTGCGGCAGGCCGGCCTCGGCGTCGACGGCGCGGTGGGTCAGGCCGCGCATCCCGCGGGTGGCGACCACGTGGATGGCCGCGTCGGCGATGGAGGTCACGCGGTCGGTCACGGGCAACTCCCTTCTACACCTGTAGAGTACGAGTTCTCTACAGATGTAGAAGGAGTGGGGCTCGTGCGCGCAGCGGTGGTCGGTGGAGGTCTGGGCGGGCTCGCGGCGGCGGTGGCGCTGCGCGCGGTGGGGTGGGAGGTCGTCGTGCTGGAGCGGGCGGCCGGGTTCGGCGAGGTCGGCGCGGGCATCGGCGTGCTGCCCAACGCGCTGCGGGCGCTGGGCGCGCTGGGGCTGGCGGACGAGGTCCGGGCGATCGGGACGCCCCGCGTCGCGGGCGGCGTCCTGGACCCGAGGGGGCGGGCGCTGGCGCGCGTGGACGCCGCGGGGCTGGAGCACGTCGTGGCGGTGCACCGGGCCGACCTGCACCGCGTGCTGCGCTCGGCGCTGCCCGAGCGCTGCCTGGTCACCTCGACCGAGGTCCGCTCGGCCGCGGACGTGGACGCCGACCTGGTGGTGGCGGCCGACGGCATCCGCAGTCGGCTGCGGGCCGAACTGTTCCCCGGTTACCCCGGGCCGGTGTACACGGGGACCACGGCGTGGCGCAGCGTCACCGAGGCGCGGTTCCCCCGCGACCTGGCGATCACCCAGACCCTCGGGCCGGGGACGGAGTTCGGCGTGCTGCCGCTGGGCGACGGCCGGGTCTGCTGGTACGCCGCGACGACCGCGCCCGAGGGCGGCGGCTCCGCCGACGAGGTGGGCCTGGTGCGCGAGCTGGTGGGGGACTGGCACGACCCCGTGCCCGCCGTGCTGGCCGCGACCCCGCCCGGGACCGTGCTGCGGCACGACATCCACGAGCTGGTCGCCCCGCTGCCCCCCTGCGCGCGCGGCCGGGTGGCGCTGCTCGGCGACGCGGCCCACGCCATGACGCCCTACCTGGGGCAGGGCGCGGGCATGGCGCTGGAGGACGCGGTGGTGCTCGCCGCCGCGTGCGCCCGGCACGACACCGTGCCGCAAGCGCTTGCCGACTACGACCGCGCGCGCCGGCCGCGCACCCGGTCGGTCGCCCGCGCCTCGCGCCTCGCGGGGCGGGTCGGCCAGCGGCTGCGCAACCCGGTCGCGGTCGCGCTGCGGGACGCGGCGATGCGCGCCGTGCCGCCCGCGGTGGGCCTGCGGGCCATGGCGAGGTTCACGGCGTGGGAGCCGCCGGTGCTGGCGCCCGCCCGAGGTGACCAAACGCTGTGATGTGCGTCACCGATCACTGCCCGAGGTCGACCGGGTAACGAAACAACATCACTCGTTTCCGCAGGACTGCTCACCCGTCGGCGGATCAAGCACTCACCGTGCGCTACCGGTCGCCGCACGTGGCGGCCGACCGGGGGCCGGCGTGGCGGTGCACCACCCGCCGAAGTCCAACTACGGTGTCCCGCCATGGCACCCGTCCCCTCGTGTCCGGCTGCGGCCATCCCCCTGACCCCCTCGCTCGACCTCGCCGAAGCCACCGAGTTCATCCGCCTGCACCGCTTCGAGCACCCCGAGGAAGGTCCCGCCGAGCACCGCCTGGCCGAGGTGCACGCCGAGGTCGCCGCCACCGGCACCTACCGCCACACGCCGGCCGAGCTGGTCTTCGGCGCCCGGGTCGCGTGGCGCAACAGCGCGCGCTGCATCGGCCGCCTGTACTGGCGCAGCCTCAAGGTCCGCGACCTGCGGGACCTGCGCGACCCGAAGGCGGTCGCCGACGAGTGCGTCGAGCACCTCCGGCTGGCGACCAACGGCGGCCGGGTCCGCCCGGTGATCACCGTCTTCGCCCCCGACGAGCCGGGCAGGCCCGGCCCGCGCATCCGCAACGAGCAGCTGGTCCGCTACGCCGGCTACCGTGGCCGGGACGGCGGGGTGCTCGGCGACCGCCGCAACGCCGAGCTGACCGAGCGGGTCATCACGCACGGCTGGCGCCCGCCGGTCGCGCGCGGGCCGTTCGACGTGCTGCCGCTGCTGGTCGAGGGCGGGGACGCGGAGCCCGCGCTGGTGGAGCTGCCGGGCGACGCCGTGCTGGAGGTGCCGATGAGCCACCCCGAGTACCAGTGGCTGGCCGGTCTGGGCCTGAAGTGGCACGCCGTGCCCGCCATCAGCGACATGCGGCTGCGCATCGGCGGCGTGGACTACCCGGCCGCGCCGTTCAACGGCTGGTACATGGGCACCGAGATCGGGGCCCGCAACTTCGCCGACACCGACCGCTACGACCTGCTGCCCTACCTGGGCAGGCGGATGGGCCTGGACACCTCCGACGTGCGGACGCTGTGGCGCGACCGCGTGCTGGTCGAGCTGAACCGGGCGGTGCTGCACTCGTTCGCGCGGGCCGGCGTCACGATCACCGACCACCACACCGAGTCCGAGCGGTTCCTCGCGCACCTGGCGCGGGAGGAGGCGGCGGGCCGGTCGTGCCCGGCGGACTGGACCTGGATCGTGCCGCCGATGTCCGGCGGGATCACCGGGGTGTTCCACCGCTACTACGACAAGGGCGAGCTGGTGCCCAACTTCTTCCCCCGCGGCACCACGGGGGTCTGCCCGGTCATCAACTGAGCGTCACCGGCCACCGCGCAGTACGTCCGTACGGTCAACATCGGGCCCGCGGTGTGGTGTGGATCACCTTTGATCCACTACCGTGACTCCCCGTGAGAGTGGGCATACCCGCGGAGTCGCGGCCCGCCGAACGCCGCGTGGCCGGTCTCCCGGAGACGGTGGGGTCCCTGGTCGGCGCCGGTCTCGGGGTGGCCGTGCAGGCCGGGGCGGGCGCCCACGCCCACGCCTCGGACGCCGCCTACCGCGCGGCGGGCGCCGAGGTCGTCCCCGACCACCCCGCCGGCCGGACCGAGGTCGTGGCCTCCGTGCAGCCGCTGGACCCGGACCGGGCCCGGCTGCTGCGGGAGGGCGACATCACGGTCAGCTTCCTCCAGCCGGCGGGCGAGCTCGACCTCGTCCGGGTCCTGGTGGAGCGCGGCGTCACCGCGTTCAGCCTCGACCTGCTGCCCCGCGTGACGCGGGCGCAGGGCGCCGACGCGCTGTCCTCCCAGGCCCTGGTCGCCGGCTACCGGGCCGTCCTCGTCGCGGCGGAGCGCCTGCCGCGCTTCCTGCCGATGTTCACCACGGCCGCCGGCACCGTGCCGCCCGCCAAGGTGCTCGTGCTCGGCGCGGGCGTGGCGGGCCTGCAGGCCATCGCCACCGCCCGTCGGCTCGGCGCGGTGGTGGAGGCCCACGACGTGCGCGGGGCCGCCGCCGAGGAGGTGCGCAGCCTGGGCGCGAAGTTCCTGGAGCTGGACCTGGAGGCGCAGGACGGCGTCTACGCGGCCGAGCAGCCGGAGGCCCGCCTGGAGCGCCAGCGCGAGCTGATCGCCGAGCGGGTGGCCGCCAGCGACGTCGTCATCACCACCGCCGCCGTGCCCGGGCGCAGGGCGCCCGTGCTGGTCACCACCGACATGCTCAAGGCCATGGCGCCCGGCTCCGTGGTGGTGGACCTGGCCGCCGAGTCGGGCGGCAACGTGGTCGGGTCCGCGCCCGGCGAGGACGTGCGGGTCGGCGAGGTCCTGGTGCACGGCGCGCGCAACCTGCCCAGCGCCCTGCCGGTGCACGCCAGCCGGCTGTACGCCCGCAACGTCGCCAACCTGCTCGGGCTGATGACCGCCGAGGGGCGGGTGGCGCCGGACCTGACCGACGAGGTGCTGTCCGGGGCCTGCCTCACCCACGCCGGCGAGGTCCGGCACGCGCCCACCAGGGAGCTGCTGTGATCGAGCTGCTGACGATCTTCGTGCTGGCCGTGTTCGTCGGCTTCGAGGTGGTCTCGAAGGTCTCGACGATCCTGCACACCCCGCTGATGTCGGGCGCCAACGCGATCCACGGCGTGATCCTGGTCGGCGCGATCCTGATCACCGGCCGGGCCGACGGCGGCGCGGTGCTCGCCCTGGGGCTGGCGGCGGTGTTCCTGGCCACCGTGAACGTGGTGGGCGGCTTCGTGGTCACCGACCGGATGCTGGAGATGTTCAAGGGGCACAAGCGATGACCTGGGTCCAGCTCGCCTACCTGGCCGCCGCGCTGTGCTTCATCCTGGCGCTCAAGGGCCTGAGCACGCCGCGCCACGCCCGCGCGGGCAACCTGGTCGGCGCGGCGGGCATGGCGCTGGCCGTGGTCACCGCCTTCACCACCGTCGACCGCAACGGGCTGCTGATCCTGACCGCGGTGGCGGCGGGCGCGGTCGTGGGCGTCCCGGCGGCGCGGCAGGTCAGGATGACCGCCATCCCGCAGATGGTCGCGCTGTTCAACGGCGTGGGCGGCGCGGCGGCGGCGCTGGTGGCGCTGGCGGAGTTCCTGGTGGGGCACGACACCGGTCCGCTGTTCGCCGTCGCGGCCGTGCTGACCGTCCTCATCGGGGCGGTCAGCACGGCCGGCAGCGCGGTGACGTTCCTGAAGCTCCAGGAGGTCATGACCACCCGCCCGGTGCTGCTGCCGGCGGGCCGGGTGCTCGGCGTCGCGGTCGCGGCGGCGAGCGCGCTGCTCGCGGTGGCCGCGCTGACCACCGGTTCCCCCCTGCTGCTGGTGCTGCTGGCCCTGGCCGGGCTCGTGCTGGGCGTGCTGTTCGTGCTGCCGGTGGGCGGCGCGGACGTGCCGATCGCGATCTCGCTGCTCAACGCCTTCACCGGCCTGGCGGTGGCCGCCTCCGGCTACGTGCTGGGCAACACGCTGCTGATCGTCGCGGGCACCCTGGTCGGTGCGTCGGGCACCATTCTGACCCGGCTGATGGCCCAGGCGATGGGCCGCTCCCTGGCCAACATCCTGTTCGGCGCGTTCCGGGCCGAGCAGCCGGGCGCGGTGGCCGGCGAGCAGCGCACCGTCCGCTCGGGCACGGTCGAGGACGTGGCGATCCTGCTCGGCTACGCGCACTCCGTGCTGGTGGTGCCGGGCTACGGGCTGGCCGTGGCGCAGGCGCAGCACGCGGCGCGGGAGCTGGCGCAGCTGCTGGAGTCGCGCGGCATCGCGGTGGACTACGGCATCCACCCGGTCGCGGGCCGGATGCCGGGGCACATGAACGTGCTGCTGGCCGAGGCGGACGTGCCGTACGAGCACCTGAAGGAGCTGGACGACGTCAACCCCGGCATGGGCAGCGTGGACGTGGTCCTGGTGGTCGGGGCGAACGACGTGGTCAACCCCGGCGCGCGCGACGAGCCGTCGAGCCCGATCTACGGGATGCCGATCTTCGACGTGGACCGGGCGAAGGCCGTGGTGTTCATGAAGCGCTCGATGCGGCCCGGTTTCGCGGGCGTGGACAACAGCCTGCTCTACCACCCGAAGACGACCCTGCTGTTCGGCGACGCCAAGGACTCCCTGACCAGGCTGCTGGCCGCCGTCAAGCAGGTCTGAGCCCGCCGGCGGGGACCGGGCGGGTCACAGCTCGTAGCCGGGCGAGGCGGGGCCCGCGAACGGCCCGAAGGCGCCGTCGACCCCGACGCCGCGCCACCAGTCGGCCAGCTCGGGCGTGGGGACGTCCGGCACGTAGACGGCCACGCCGGACTCCCGGATCGCCCGCACCATCTGGCCGATCGCCCGGTGCGGCAGCGATTCGCGCTGCTCGGCCAGCCGGCGCACCACCGACGGCGCGAGCAGCAGCGCGTCGACCGACAGCTCGCCCAGCAGGGACAGCTCGGCCTGGCCGCCGTTGAAGCGGGCCAGCCCGACGGCGATCCCGTTGTCCCGCAGCACCTGCGCGTTGTCGACGCCCTCCGCGAGCATCGACCGGGTGTCCAGGAACAGGCGCAGGGCCGAACCCGGCAAGCCGGTCCCGTCCAGCGTGCGCTTCACCGTGCCGACCAGGTCCTCGTCGCGGGACTGCATGGGGGACAGCTCCACGTGCAGCGTCCCCGCCGACCACCCCGCCGCCGCCTCGGCCGCCTCCCGCAGCGCCCACTGGCCCAGCGCCGGCGACAGGCCGTTGGCCTCGGCGAGGTCCACGCACTCGTCGTGCCCCACCTCGTCCCACCGCAGCCGCGCCACCCGGCCGCTCGCGCCGCCGGAGGCCACGTCCACCACCGGCAGGTACTCGACCTCGATCTCGCCCTCGGCCAGCGCGCCCGGCATCCGCGCCGCGCGGGCCAGCCGCAGCCGCGACCGGGCGTCCTCGTGGCGGTCGTAGGGCAGCCACTGCCGCTTGCCGTTCGCCTTGGCCCGGTGCAGGGTGGCGTTGGCCGCGCGCAGCAGCTCGTCCACGCCCCAGTCCGCCGACGGCCGGTCCACCACGCCGATGCTCGCCGACAGCGCGGCGCCGCACTCCAGCGGCCGGTCCAGCGCGGCGTTGATCCGCTCCACCATCTCCGGCACCCGCGGCGTCGAGGGCGAGTGCTCCACCACGATCGCGAACTCGTCGCCGCCGATCCGCGCCACGAGCGCTTCCTCCTGCGCCACGACGGCTTTCAGGCGCTGCGCGACCGCGCGCAGCAGCTGGTCGCCCATCGCGTGGCCCAGGCCGTTGTTCACCACCGAGAACGCGTCCAGGTCCAGGTGGTAGAGGGTGATCCCGTGCCGCGCGGCCCCGTGCATGGCCTCCAGCCGGGTGATGAAGTGCTGCCGGTTGGACAGCCCGGTCAGCGAGTCGTGCAGGAGCTGGAAGTCCAGGTTCTTCTGCAGCAGGTGCAGCTCGGTGACGTCCTCGACCATCGTCACGTGGTAGGCCGGGTCGCCGTCCGCGTCCCGCACCAGCGACACCGCCAGCAGCACCCAGACCGGCTCGCCGTCGGCGCGCACCAGCCTGCGCTGCTCGCGGAACCGGTCGACCCGGCCCGCGCCGGTGGCCCGGTACTCGGCCGACAGCGCCTCCGCGTCCGCCGGGTGGAACAGCTCGATCAGCCGCCGCCCGGCCAGCTCGTCGTGCGGGACGCCGAGCATCTCGCCCAGGGCCGCGTTCGCCTCCACGCACACGCCGTCCAGCGCGGTGATGGCGATGCCGAACCCCGACGTGGTGAACACGCCGCGGAAGCGCGCCTCGCTGCCCCGCAGCACCCGCTCCGCCCGCTGCTTGGCCGACAGCAGCGCGCACTTGACCTCCTCCTGCTGCTCGAACACGTCCTGGCGCACGGCCTCGGCGAAGCCCGCGCTGACGCTGCCCAGGATCGCGACGACCTTCTCCGCCAACCGGGGCACGTCCCGCAGCTCCGGCGTGAACAGCAGCGCGCGGCCCAGCACGTCGACCGTGCGCCGCAGCGTCGAGCGACCGCTGAAGTGGGCGCGCACCAGCCGCTCGCCGACCGCGGCCACCGGTTCGGCGGTGAACGGCTCGGCCTGCACCGCGTCGGCGATCACGTCCACCAGTTCGAGCAGGAACTGCTCGATCTCCGCCGGCGACAGGGGGACGTAGGTCGTCGGGTACACCGCCCGCACCCACTCCCGCGCGATCTCCCGCCGGCGGGGTGATCTAGCGGGCTGCGACATGTGCCCTCACCTCTTGTGGCCCACTCCCGCCAGGATGCCCGCGCGGCCGGGGTCGCCGTCCTCCACGGCGCCCTCCTCCGGCCGCCACAGCGGCAGCGGCACCACGCCGGGCGCCACGACGTCGAAGCCGGCGAACAACCCGGTGATCTCCGCGTGCGAGCGCGGGAACATCGGGTTCGCGCTCCTGCTCATCACCTCGACGATCCCGACCATCTCGGCGGGCTGGAGGTCGGCGGTGAACTGCGACAGCGCCAGGCCGCTGCCCGGCGCCACGGCGTCGCGGTAGGCGGCGACGACCCCGGCCGGGTCGGCCCGCGGCGGCACGAAGTGGAACACGCCGACGGCCAGCAGGCCGATCGGCTCGGCGAAGTCGAACAGCCCGGTGGCGCGGGCGGCGGAGAGCACCGCGTCCGGGTCGGTCATGTCCTCCTGGAGGATCGTGGCCGAATCGTCGCCCCGTAACAGCATCCGGCTGTGGGCGACGGCCACGTCCTCGAAGTCGACGTACACCACGCGCGACCCCGGCGCGGCCTTGCGCGCGATCTCGTGCACGTTGCCCACCGTGGGGATGCCCGAACCCAGGTCGAGGAACTGGCGGATGCCGCGGTCGACCAGGTGCAGCACGCTGCGGCGCAGGAACGCCCGGTTGAGCCGGGCGATGGCGCGCGCGTTGGGCTGCGCGCGCAGGAAGCGCTCCGCGAGCTCCCGGTCGGCCGCGAAGTTGTGGCCGCCGCCGAGCAGGTAGTCGTACAGCCGGGCGGCGCTGGGCCGTCCGATGTCGACGCCGTCCGGCACCCACCCCGCGCGCTCCGCCACACCGCACCCCATCCGAATTCCCGGTGACAAGGACCGTTCCCGGCGCCCGCGCGCAGAGGTTACTGAGCGCCGACCGCGCTGGGCAGTGCCCGGGGCCGCTTGTATCCGAACGGCGTATCGCACCACCGGCGTCCCGCGATGCGGACAGCCCGTCCGCGATCGCCGGAACCAGTACCATTCGCGCATGTCAGACGAGGCACGCACGCTCACCGACGTCGTCACCAGGCTGCGCCGCGCGCTGCGCACCAGCATCCGGTCGGAATGGCCGTGGGACGCGCTGCCGATGGCGCAGGTGGAGCTGCTGCAGACGCTGGCCGAGCGCGCGCCGATGCGGGTGGGCGACCTGGCGGCGGAGCTGCGGCTCGCGCCCAACACGGTCAGCGGGCTGGTGGGCCAGCTCATCGAGGGCGGGCTCGTCGTGCGCGGCGGCGACCCGGCGGACCGGCGCGTGGCGCGGCTGTCGGTGACCCCGCGGGGGCACGAGCGGCTGGCCGCCTGGCAGTCCGCGCACGAGAAGCGCATCGGGTCCGCGCTGGACCGGCTGGACCCGGGCGAGCGGGCCGACGTGGTCCGGGCGCTGTCCGCGCTCGACCACCTGGTGGACCACCTGCGTGCCAACTGAGCCGGGCGGGCGCGCGGACGCCGGGGCGGGACCGGTCGGCCCCGACCCGGCGCGGGCAGCCGTCCTGGCGGCCGTCGCGCTCGGCGGCGGGCTGGGCGGGCTGGCCCGCTCCGCGTTCGCCGGCCTCGGCCTGCCCGGCTCCGTCGCCGTCAACGTGCTGGGCTCGGCGCTGATCGGCGCGCTGATGGTGCTCGTGCCGCGCCTGCACCCGCTGGCCCGGCCGTTCCTCGGCGTCGGCTTCCTGGGCGGGTTCACCACGTTCTCGGCCTACGCGCTGGACGCCGTGCGGCTGGGCGGCGCGCGGGCCGCCGGCTACCTCCTGGCGGTCGTGCTGCTCGCCCTGGCCTCGACCGCCGCCGGCATGGCCGCCACGCGCAGGGCGCTGCGGTGACGGCGCTGCTGGTGTTCGCCGGCGCGGCGGTCGGCGCGGTCGCCCGCCACCTCACCGACCGGTTCGCGCGGGCGCGGTTCGGCCCGGGGTTCCCGTGGGGCACGCTCACAGTGAACGTCGTCGGCTCGTTCGCCCTGGGCTGCGTCGCCGGCGCCGACCCGGCCCTGGTGGCGCTGGTCGGCACCGGCTTCTGCGGCGGGCTCACCACCTACAGCGCGTTCAGCTACGAGACCGTCCGCCTGCTGGAGGCGGGCGCGTACCGGCGGGCGCTGGCGAACGCCGCCCTGAACCTCGTCGCGGGCGTCGCGGCGGCGGGCGCGGGCCACCTGCTCACCCGGTGACCGCCAGCCGCCCCAGCACCGGCGGCAGGTCGCCCTCGTGCACGACGCCGAGCCGCTGCGTGGCGCGGGTCAGCGCCACGTACAGGTCGCTGGCCCCGCGCGGCGACTCGGCCAGGACGCCCGCCGGGTCGACCACCAGCACCGAGTCGAACTCCAGGCCCTTCGCGTCCGCCACGCCCAGCACCACCACCTGCGCGTCCAGGTCGTCCGACGCGCCGGGCACCACCGCGCGCAGCGCCGCCACCCGCGCGGCCGGCACGATGACCGCCAGCTTGCCGTCCCCGACGGCGGCGACCTCGGCCGACACCAGCGTCGGCAGCGCGTCCGCCGCGTCGCCCACCCGGCGGCTCCACGGCTGGTTCCCGCTGTCGCGCACCGAGGTCGGCGGCGCCAGCTGCGGGTCGACGGCCGCCAGCACGTCGGCGGCCACCGCCATGATCTCCGAGGGCGTCCGGTAGTTCACCGTCAGCTCGGTCAGCTTCCAGCGGTCCATCACGTACGGCGAGAGCACCTCGTGCCACGAGGACGCGCCCGCGACGTCGCCGGTCTGGGCGATGTCGCCCACCACGGTCATGGACTTGCTGGGGCAGCGGCGCATCAGCGTGCGCCACGCCATCGCCGACAGCTCCTGCGCCTCGTCCACGATGACGTGCCCGAAGGTCCACGTCCGGTCGGCCGCGGCGCGCTCGGCGGCGGTCTCGTAGCGCTGCGCGCCGTGCCGCTCGGCCAGCCGGTAGGCGCCCACCAGGTCGGTCGCCATGAGGATGTCCGGGTCGGCGTCGTCCTCCAGGTCGAGGATGTCCAGCACGCCCTGCGCGTAGTCGATCGCCTGCCGCCGCTGCCGCTCCGCGCGGGCCTTGGCCTCGGTGTCGTCCTCGCCGAGCAGTTCCGCCGCCTCGTCCAGCAGCGGCACGTCCGCGGGCGTCCACTCCGCGCCGCGCGGGCGGGCGAGCAGGGCGCGCTCCTCGGCGGTGAGCTTCGGGGTCGCCTTGGCCAGCAGCTTCGGCGTCGCGTACAGGTCCTCCAGCAGCTGCTGCGGGGTCAGCGTCGGCCACAGCCGCGCCACCGCCGCCTGCACGCCCGGGTCCTCGCGCAGCTCGCGGCGGATGTCGTCGACGTCGGCCTGGTCGAGCAGGTGGCGGCCGAGCCGGGCGACGGCCTGGGCGGCGAGCGCGGCGATGACCTCGCGCTGGAACGTCCGGCGCGCCTCGTTGTGCGGGCGCCGGGTGCGCCGCGCGCGGCCCCGCGCGGCGGTGATGGTCCGGCGGTCCAGCCGCAGCACGTCCTGCTCGAACGGCACCTCCACCAGGGCCGGCGCCTCCTGCCGGTCCTTGACCGCGTGCGCCACGACCTCGGCCATCGCGATGCGGCCCTTCAGCGCGGCGGTCGCGGCGGGCTCGCGGCCCACCGCCGTCAGGCCGGGGAACAGCTCGCCCACCGTCGACAGCAGCACGCCGGTCTCGCCCAGCGACGGCAGCACCTGCCCGATGTAGCGCAGGAACGTCGGGTTCGGCCCCACCACCAGCACGCCGCGCTTGGCCAGCTGCCGCCGGTGCGTGTAGAGCAGGTACGCGGCGCGGTGCAGCGCGACCGCGGTCTTGCCGGTGCCCGGCCCGCCCTGCACGACGACCACGCCGTTCAGCTCGGTGCGGATGATCCGGTCCTGCTCGGCCTGGATGGTGGCGACGATGTCGCCCATCTGCCCGGTGCGGCTGGCGTTGACCGCCGCCAGCAGGGTCGCCTCGCCGGTCAGCCCCTCCGACGGGCGCGACGGGTCGACCGAGCCGATGTCGAGCACCTCGTCGTCGAGGCCGACCACCTTGCGCTGCTTGGTGCGCAGGTGGCGGCGGCGGCGCACGCCGTCCGGCGCGGCGGCGGTGGCCAGGTAGAACGGCCGCGCGGCGGGCGCGCGCCAGTCCATCAGCAGCGGCTCGTACTCCTTTTCCTCGTCGAACAAGCCGATCCGGCCGATGTAGCAGCGGTCGTCGGCGTGGAAGTCCAGCCGGCCGAAGCACAAACCGTTCTCCACCGCGCTGTACTGGGCGAGCTGGTCGGAGTACATGGCCACCGAGGTGTCCCGCTCGGAGCGCATCTGGTGGGTGCCGCCGGTTTCCCGCAGCGCTCCCGCCAGCCGCTTGGAGCTCTGCTCGCGGAGGTCGTCCAGCCTGCCGTACAGCATCGACACGTATTCCTGCTCCGACTCGATGTCCGCGAGTCGGAGGTCGTCGGAGGGGCTTGACAACGTGCCTCATTTCTGGATAGCTTGTTTTATCAGGCTGTGCCGCTTTTCGCCTGTCTTCTCCCTGCGCGCGCAGAACGACCAATCTACACGTTCGGTGCGCCCTCCGTCGCCAGGTCCCGCCGCTGCGCGGTGGTCGCCGCGCCGTCCTCGCACCCCCCGCTCGCCCGGTGACGTGGGAGCGCGCGCACGCCCCGGCGTCGGCCGGTGGGCGGTGCCGGTTCGGGTGTCCGCACGCGTCCGGGGTGCGCCGGGCGGGGGCTCCGGCGGGTGGGCCCGCCCGCGTCGCCGCCGCCGGGTCGCGCCGCGCGCCGCGGGTGGGCGGCGCGCCCGGCGGCCGGGTCGCCGCACGGGGTTCGGCACGGCGGGTGAGGGGCGGTGCGCCCGATGAGCGGCAGCGGCCGGGCGCCCGGGTGAAAGCCGGCGCGCGCGGGCGCGCCGTTGGGCACCCTGGGACGGGTGAGGGAACATCGTCGGGAACTGGTCCGGCTGAGCCGGGTGGCGGTGGACCGGCCGCCGTGGCAGCTCGCGCTCGCGGTGCTGGTGTCGGTGTGGTCGCTGGCGTGGGTGGTGGGCCAGCCGTTCGGCGCGCCCGGCCCGCTGGACGTGGTGGACCGGGCCCTGACCTGGGCGGGCGTCCCGACGGGGTGGCTCGCGCACGTCGGCGCGTGGTGCGCGGGGCGCACCGGCTGGCTGGCGGTGGTCGGCGGGCTGCTGTGGGCGATGACCCGCGCGCGGCAGCAGCTGTCGGCGCTGCTCGGCTGGCTCGCCGTGATGCTGGCGGCGGAGTCGGTCGGGTACGGCGCGGTGCACCGGGCGCTGCTGACGTTCGCGGTGTTCGCGGCGGTCCTGGGGGTGGTGTCGATTCCCGGCCGGCGCGCGTTCGTGGTGGACCGGATCGCGATCATCCCGAAGGACGTCGGGCGGGCCGCCGCCACGGCGCTCGCGTTGTCCGCCGTGGTGCCGTTGATCGCTCCGGGGTTGGTGATCGCGGGATTGCTGAAACCGTATGTGACGAGACCGCCACGCTCGCGTTCTGAACCGAAAGAGCGGCGCGGGCCGGCGAGTTCCGGGCCGGCTTTGCCGGCCCCGCGGGGCGGGCTCCCGGCGGCGGGGCCGACGGGTCCGCGGCAGCCGGCGGGGTAGTCGCGCCCGGAGCGGCGCCGACGATTGTCCGGCAGGCAATGGTTTTGCCGTAAATTGCCTCGTCGATACCGCGTCGGGGACGCGGTCCATTCGGCCGGACCACCCCGGAAAGTGAGTGCGTCTCACATGGCCGACCGCAGTCGTGCAGGTTCGCGAGGCGATCCGTGATGAAGCTGTCGCCAATCCTGTGTTTGGGCTTACCGGTCCGTATCCATCAAGATGAGCGAGTGCATGAAAATCCCGCCGAAAACCGCTTAGCCAAGGTGATGCGCCGTCAGCCTGTCCAGCAGCGGGGCGCCGCCACGGTGACGGCCATTGTCGATGCGTGTGCGCAGCTGCTGAACCAGTACGACTACGACGACATCACCACAGCCCGGATCGTCGAGCTGGCCGGAGTGCCAATCGGATCGTTCTACCAATACTTCCCGGACAAGCGTTCCGTCGTGCACGCGTTGGCGCTGCGCGGCATGGAGGAGTACCTGACACGGGTCGAGGCGCTGTTCACCGAGGGGCGGCTGGCCGCGAACTGGCGGGAAGCGGTGCAGCAGGTCGTCGCGGTGTACCTGCGCATGACGACCGAGCTGCCCGGTTTCGGGCGGGTGCGGTTCAGCGACCTGTTCGACGGCCACCGCCTGGACGCCAGCGTCGACCAGTACGACCTGATGGCCGAACGCCTGCGCGAGCTGTTCGTGGACCGGTTCGCGGTGCGTGGCGACGCACCGGTCGACCTGTCCTTCCGGATGGCGACCCAGACCGCCGACGCCATGTACAAGCTCGCCGAACGCGTCTCCCCCGCCGAGCGCCCGGTGGTCCTCCGCACCGCCGACGCCCTGATCCTGCGCCTGCTGGCAGGTGTGTTCGACCCCGCGTGACTTGCCGCCCCGGTCACCGTGGTGTGGGCTGGACCGGTGGACGACTTCGACGTGATCGTGATCGGCGGCGGACCGGTGGGCGAGAACGCCGCCGCCCGGACCGCCGCCGGCGGCCTCCGCACCGCGTTGGTGGAGGTCGAGCGGTTCGGCGGCGAGTGCTCGTACTGGGCCTGCATGCCCAGCAAGGCGCTGCTGCGCCCCGGTCACGCGCTCGCCGCCGCCCGGCGGGTGCCCGGGGTGCCGGTGGGGGAGCGGCTGGACGCCGCGGCGGTGCTGGCGCGCCGCGACGCCTTCGCGTCGGACTGGGACGACTCGGGCCAGGTCCGGTGGGCGGTCGACGCCGGCCTGGAGGTGGTCCGGGGCCGCGGCCGGCTGGTCGGCGAGCGCCGGGTCGACGTCGACGGCCGCGTGCTCACGGCGTCCCGCGCGGTCGTCGTGTGCACCGGCAGCGTGCCGCGCACCCCGCGGCTGCCGGGGCTCGCCGACGTGCCCACCTGGACCTCGCGGGAGGCGACCTCGGCGCGGGAGGTCCCCTCGTCGCTGGTCGTGCTCGGCGGCGGCGTGGTCGGCGTCGAGATGGCGCAGGCGTGGGCGCGGCTGGGCTCGGCGGTGACGCTGGTCGCCTCCGGCGAGCGCCCGCTGCCCAGGTTCGAGGAGTTCGCGGGCGAGCTGGTGGCCGACGGGCTGCGCGCGGACGGCGTCACCGTGCGCACCGGCGTGCGGGCCACCGGCGCCTCCGTCGTGGCCGGCGCGGCGACGCTGGCGCTGTCCGACGGCTCCTCGGTCTCCGGCGCGCACCTGCTGCTCGCCACCGGCCGGCAGCCCGCGACCTCCGACCTGGGCGTGGAGCGGTTCGGCTTCGCGGCGGGCGAGCCGCTGCCGGTGGACGACACGGGCCGGGTGACCGGTGTCGACTGGCTGTACGCGGCCGGCGACGTCACGGGCCGCGCGCCGCTGACCCACCAGGGGAAGTACGCGGCCCGCGCGGTGGGCACCGCGATCCTCACCGACGCGCGGTCGCCGCAGCCGTGGACCGCCCCGGTGGCCACCGCCGACCACGCCGCCGTGCCGCAGGTGGTGTTCACCGACCCCGAGGTGGCGTCGGTGGGCCGGACGGCGGCGCAGGCGCGGGAGGAGGGCCTGGACGTCCGGGTCGTGGACGTGGACATCGCGGTGGCGGGCTCCTCGCTGCACGCCGACGGCTACCGCGGCAAGGCGCGGATGGTCGTCGACGAGCGCACCCGCACGCTGGTGGGCGTGACCTTCGTCGGGCCGGACACGGCGGAGATGCTGCACGCGGCCACCATCGCGGTGGTCGGCGAGGTGACGGTGGACCGCCTGTGGCACGCCGTCCCGGCCTACCCGACGATCAGCGAGGTGTGGCTGCGCCTGCTGGAAGCCTACGGGCTCTGAGCGGGAGCGGTCGGCGCACGAATTGCTTTCGTTGCGGAAACAATTGAATGGCCACGTCCGGTAGAGCGGTGATCACGCACCGGCGCGGTTCGTGGGCCGGTTGCCGCACTTTTCCTGGTCCGTTGGGGCCCAAGTCCCAAATTTGCGGCTTCGGCTCATTACACTGCGATACGTGATCAGAGGAACCGTTGCCCTCGCGACCGCGGCGGTCCTCTGGTGCGCGTTCCTCATCGGCACCGCTTACCTGCCCGAGGCGCCGGAGTTCGCGCCGATCGCGGTGCACCTGCCCGGCTTCCTGGTCGTGCCGGTGGTGCTGGCCACCCTGTTCCGGGCGCGCAAGAACGCGCTGCTGTGCCTCGCGCACGTGCCGAAGGCCGTCCTGGGCTCCGGTTTCGCGATCGCCGTCGCGGGGTGGCTGTTCTCCTGCGGCGCGCTGACCGGGCGGCCGGGCACCGAGATGCTGTGCGCCGTGGCCGGCCTGGCGATCGTGCTGCACGTGGCGTTCGGGCTGATCGCGGTGGGCCTGGTGCGCACCGGCTACTGAGGCCGCCCCTGCCCGGGGCGGGTCTACCGGGCCGGGTCCTGCCGGGCGGGCCCTACTGGGTCGCCGGCAGCCGCAGGGCCTGCTCGGCCAGCGCGGCGAGCCGCGGGTCCGCCGGGTCCGACCCGCCCTCGGCCCACACCGCCTGCGCGATGCGCACCTGGGCGTTCTTCTGCGTCACCCGGATCGCCGAGCGGTCGAACGACGACGGGCCGCCCGGCCACGCCCGGCCCTCCTTCACCAGCGCCGTGACGCCGCCCGCGCCGGCGGTCGACGCCACCGCGCGCAGCTCGCCGGCCCTGGTCGCGTCCGGCAGGCTCAGCTCGGCCACCGCCACGCCCGCCCGGCGGCCGTCGACGGTCGTCTCGTACTGGGCCCGGCGCAGCAGCAGGCACAGGTGGTCGGTCAGCCACACCCGCACGTCGCCGTAGGCGCGCCCCGCGCAGTCCTCCGCCCGGTCCGCGCCCCTGGGCGCGAAGTTCCGCCCGTCCACCACCACGGTCGTCGCCTGCGGGGTGGGGTCGCCCGACGACGACGCCTCCGGCGACCCGCCCGCGGTCAGCGCGGCGACCAGCGCGACCACCACCAGCGCCGCGACCACCGCCACCGCCGCGTACGGCAGCCACCGGGGCCGCCGGCGGGCGGGCGGCACCCTGGGCAGCAGCACGGTGCTCGCCGAGGCCAGGTCCGCCGCCGCGTCCGGGAAGCCCTCGGCGCGCAGCTGGGCCGGGTCCGGCGGCACGCCGGTGGGCGCGAGCACCGCGACGAGCTTGGCGGCGTGCTCGGCGGAGCAGGGCCGGTCGCTGGTGGCCAGCTCGCGCGCCGCCGCGAGCAGCGTCGTCGGCTTGGGGTGCAGCACCCGCACGCCGCGGTTGAGGTCGGTGGTCGGCTGCACCACCTGCGCCACGTACGGGCCGACGGCCACCACGGTGGACACCGGCAGCGGCTCGCCGCGCATGTCCTGGATGCGCCGCGCCACGGCGGTGCCGGCCTCCAGCGCCTCGGCGGCCGGGTTGGTCGCGCCGTCGGGGCGGGTCAGCGGCCAGCCGTCGATCCGCCACTGGCCGGCCAGCGGGGCCTCCAGCCGCATGGCCGGGTCCGGCAGGTCGACGCCGACCACGACCAGCACCCCGCGCGGCAGCACGACCACCGCGTCCAGCGCGCGCGGGCAGTCCGGTGGGGTGACGCCGAGCATGGCGACGCCACCGAGCACGGAGCCGCCGGCGCCCCACGTGCTCAGCGCGGCCCGCACGTCCGCGCCGACCCGGGACGGCTCGCCGCCGAGGCGGATCAGCCGCACGAGATCACTCCCTTCCCCACGGTCGACACGGTAGCGCCGCGGGGTGCGCGCCGGCGGTGCGGAGGGGGGATGACGCTTCCGGCAACCGCCCCCACCGCAACGGCGGCGCCTCGCCGGGAGGTCCGATCACCCGCTGTCCGGTCGTTCCGGGCGGAGGCGGGAGCCGGCGGGCCCGGGCGTGGCGACTACCACTTCCAGGAGGCATCGACCACTGGAACGTGGTCGACCGATCTCGGAATGTGACCCCGCCGCCCGGAGCGCGTGGGCAGAGGTCGCACTTTGGGGTCGAAAGTCCTGTATCTGACCCGCCCGGGTGATGAACGTGCTGGTTCTTCTGGCGGACGGGTCCGCCAGCGGGCAGAATGACCAAGGCGGGAATTCACCGGATCGTCCGGGCCTCGACAGGCCGTAGGGGAAGACGTCCCTCGTCGAGTAGCGGAGGTCAGCTGTGAGCACCCGTGGCAGCACCAGTGGCGTGGTCTACGTCCACTCGTCGCCGTCTGCGGTCTGTCCGCACGTCGAGTGGGCGATCTCGGGCACCCTCGGCGAGCGGGCGGACCTGAAGTGGGCGGCGCAGCCCGCCGCGCCGGGGCAGTTGCGCGCCGAGTGCGCCTGGACCGGCGAGGCCGGGACGGGCGCCCGGCTCGTGGCCGCGCTGCGCGCGTGGCCGATGCTGAGGTTCGAGGTCACCGAGGACCCGAGCCCCGGCGTCGACGGCGTCCGCTACTGCTTCGCGCCCGTGCTGGGCCTGTGGCACGCCCGGACCAGCGCGAACGGCGACATCGTCGTGTCCGAGGACCAGTTGCGCGCCCTGGCCGCCCGCAGCCGGGGCGGCGAGTCCTTCGCGCACGGCGTGGACGAGATCCTGGGCGCTGCCTGGGACGACGCCCTCGAACCGTTCCGCAGGGCGGGCGACGGCGCGCCGGTCACCTGGCTCCACCGCGTCGGCTGACCGCGGCCCCGACCGGCCGCTGCCGGGACCCGCGCCGACCGGGCCCGCGCCGACCGGGCGCGCCCTGGCCGGAGCCCTCCGCGGCGGCCCCACCTGCGGCGTTCCCGGGCGAGCGACCCGCCGCGGGGCAGGCGGCCGACGGGTCTCCCGCGCCCGTGCCCGAGGCGGGTCACGCACCCGGTCCGAGCGCGGGCGGGCCCTCGTCGGCGACGCGCCCCGGACCCCATCCCGGCGCCGCGGGGCGCTGCCGGACGCGCCCCGGAGCCCGTCCGGCGCCGCTCGGCCGGGCGTCCCGGGCACCGTCCCGGCGCTGTCCGGCGCGCGGCGCGCGCCTCGGCCGGCACGGCGGCCCGGACTCCGCCCGACGCCGTCCGGCGCGCGGCCCGAGCCCCGCTCGGCGCCCCGCGCCGCGCGGTTCCAAACCCTTCTCCTTACCCTTCACGAGGCCCGTCCAAACCCGAAGAACCGGCTTTGTCGGCGCCGACCGGTAAAATTGTTACCGGGGGCCGCGGCCCGCAAACCGGCGCACCGCCGCACAACGCCCGTCACCGTTGTTCCACCGGTCGTCGGACCACCGTTGTTCGTCCACCGTAAAATCACCCGGCGGCCACCGCGGGTTTCCACGCGGCCATCAGCTCGCCGTAGGCGGCCGACTCGGCCATCAGCCGCTCGTGCGTGCCCAGCAGGGGCGCGCCGCCGTCCATCACCAGCACGTGGTCCGCCCGCAGCGCCGAGGACAGCCGGTGCGCGATCACGACCAGCGTGCCGCCCCGCGCCGCGAACGCCCGCTCGACCACCGCCTCCGCCGCCGGGTCCAGGTGGGAGGTCGCCTCGTCCAGCACCACGAGGTCCGCCTCGCACGCGTGGACCCGCGCCGCCGCCAGCAGCTGCGCCTCGCCCGCCGACAGGCCCCCGCCCGCGTGCCCCACCGCGCCGCCCAGCCCGCCGAGCCGCGCGACGACCTCCGCCGCGCCCACCGCCTCGACCGACGCGAGCAGCGCCGCGTCCGACGCCGCCGGCGCGAGCAGCGCCAGGTTGTCCCGCACGGTCCCGGTGAACAGGTAGGTCTCCTGCGGCACCAGGGCGATCCGCCGGCGCCGCTCGGCCGGCGCGACCTCCCGCACCGGGACGCCCCCGAGCAGCACCGCGCCCGACCGCGGCGCGACCAGCCCGGTGACCAGCCCGGCCAGCGTCGACTTCCCGATCCCGCTGGGCCCCACCACCGCGAGGTGCGAGCCCTCCGCCAGCACCAGGTCCAGGTCGCGCACCACCGGCTCGGCGTGCTCGCCCCACCCGAACGTCACCCCGCGCAGCTCGACGCCGCCGGCGTCCGGCACGAGGTCGCCCGTCGGCTCGTCGACCTCCGGCGCGGTCTCGGCCAGCCGCCGCAGCGCCACCGCCAGCCGCAGCACGACGGTGCTGGTCGTGTCGGCCAGCCGCCGCAGCGCCGGCTGCACGCTGGTGCTCAGGTAGACCACCGCCGCCAGCACCTCGCCCGCGGTCAGCGCACCGGCCGCCACCATGCCCGGCGCCAGCACCAGCAGCAGCACCATCGGCAGGAAGCCGCCGACGGAGATCACGACCCCGCGCAGCGCCGTCGCCCACGCCATCCGCACCGCGGCCGCCGCCTGCCGGTCGACCTGCCGCAGCACGTCCGCCGCCGCGTGGTCCCGCGCGCCGCACGCCACCACGTCCCGCATCCCCAGCAGCACGGCGCCCGCGGCCTCGGCCGCCGCCTCGTCGGCCACCACCAGCTCCCGCTGGCCCCGCGCCAGCGACGGCAGCAGGGCGCCGAACAGCACCAGCGCCGCCACCACCGGCAGCACGACCAGCCACGCCAGCGAGGACACCGCCGTCGCCAGCCCCACCAGCGCGGCGGTCGTGGTCACCAGCAGCGCCCGCGCCTGCACCAGCAGCCCGGCGGTCGCGTCGCGCACCACCTCCACGTGCCGGGTGATCCGCGCGACGGCGCTCGCGTCCGGCTGCCGCCGGTGCGACCGGCCGTCGTGCAGCACGCCGCGCACGACCGCCGTCACCAGGGCGTCGCGCAGCGGCTCCACCACGTCGCCGAGCCGCGTGAACACCTGCCGCAGCCCGAACCCGCCGAGCACCGCGACCAGCGCGAACGCCACCAGCCAGCCGATCCCGGCCCGCACGTCCCCGACGGCGAAGCCGCGGTCCACCGCCAGGCCCACCAGCCGGCCCGACAGCAGCGCCGGCACGCCCTCCAGCACCGACCAGCCCAGCAGCGCGAGCACCGCCCGGCGGCGCCCGGCCAACGCCCGGAAGTAGGGGCCCATCAGCCGAACACCTCCCGGTACTCCGCGAAGCCCCACAGCGCCGAGTGCGGCGCGACCGCCCGCACCCGGCCGTCCGCCAGCCACACCACGGCGTCCGCCCGGCCGGCGGTCGCGGCCCGGTGCGTCACCACGACCCTGGTGCGGCCGGGCAGCGCGGTCTCGACCGCGCGCTCCACGGTGGACTCCGTCACGGTGTCCAGGCTGGCCGTCGCGTCGTCGAGCACCAGGACCGCCGGGTCGCGCACGACCGCCCGCGCCAGCCCGAGCCGCTGCGCCTCGCCACCGGACAGCGGCGTGTCGGCCATCGGCGTGTCGTAGCCCGCGGGCAGCCGCACCACCACGTCGTGCACCTGCGCGGCGCGGCACGCGGCCAGCACCTCGTCCCGCCCGGCGGACGTGCCGTAGCCGACGGCGTCCGCGACGGTCGCGCCGAGCAGCGCCGGGCGCTCGAACGCGTAGCCGACCGACCCGCCGCGCAGCACCCGGCCCGCGGCGGGCTCGGTCAGCCCGCCGATCACCGCCGCCAGCGCCGACTTGCCCGCCCCGGACCTCCCGACCACGGCCAGGAACGCCCCGGCGGGCACCAGCAGGTCCACCTCGTGCAGGGCCCCGGCCACCGACACACCGCGCAGCTCGACCGCTCCGACCGCGACCGGCTCCCGCTCGACCCGCTCCCGCCCGGCCGGGTCCTGCTCGACCGGGTCCCGCTCGACCGGCTCCCGTCCCGCCGGCTCCCGCCCGGCCGGGTCCGCCACTCCCGGCGCGGTCAGCACCTCGTCGACCCGCGCGGCCGACGCGCGGGCCCGCTGGAGCGCCGTCAGCACGGTCGCCTGGCCCACCACGGCCATGCCCAGCCCCGCGTAGCCCAGCGCGGCCAGCACGTCGCCGACGCTGAGCCGGCCCGCGACCACCCCGAACCCGGCGGCGGTCAGCACGGCCAGCTCCACGGCGGGCAGCAGCAGCCCGGCCCGCCAGATCATCCGCGCCTGGGTGCGCCACATCCCCACGCCCGCCGCCGCCAGCCGGGGCAGCGGGCGCAGCACCCGCGCCGCCTCCTGGTCGGCCCGCCCGGACGCGGCGATCGTGCGCAGCCCGCCGACGGCGTCCAGCAGCCGCGCGGACAGCTCGCCGGAGACCTCCTGGTAGGTGGTCACGTCCTCGGTGGTCAGCTTCAGGTGCGAGCGCACCAGCAGCAGCGCCGGCGGCAGGCTCAGCAGGAACACCGCCGCGAGCCGCCAGTCCAGCAGCGCCAGCGCGACCACCGCGCCGCACGCCGTGAGCACCGTGACGCCCAGGTTGACCAGCAGCACGGCGAACCCGCCCGCGATCGCGCCGTCACCGGTCAGCCGGCTGACCGCGTCACCGGCCTCGAACCGGCCGGGGTGGCCCGACTCCAGCAGGCGGGAGGTCAGCCGGCTGCGCAGCCACGCCGTGCCGCGCGCGGTGATCGCCGCCGCCAGGACGACGCCGACCGCGTCGCCCACCACCTCCACGCCCGCGAGCCCGACCAGCCACAGCACCGCGCCGGGGTCCGCCCGCCCGCCCAGCGCCGAGTCCACGGCGGCGGCCAGCGCGGTCGGCAGCAGCAGGCCGGCGGTGGTGGCCAGCAGCGCGTTGACCGCCAGCAGCAGCCAGCGCGGGTCGCGCAGGACGACCGTTCTCAGCAGCATCGGTGCTCCAGCGGTTCGCGGGGCGCATCATGGGCGAGGGCCCGGCGTCGGCCGCCCGGGTGGAGCCGGGAGACCGCCGCCGGACCCTCGTGTGGTCGGGTGAGCGGCGCACTTCGCCTGCGCCGCTCACCCCCTGCTCAGCGCGGCGCTGGTCAGCAGAGGATCAGGCTCACGGTGGAGTGGCTGCAGGGGAGCAGCAGGGACGCGTTGGAGGCGGTCGTGCTGCCGCCGCCGCCGCTGCTGCCGCCGCTGGCCATCGCGTTGGCCTGGACCTCGGGCGTCTCCAGGTCCTGCAGGTCGAGGATGAACTCCATGTCGACTCCTTGGATCATCGGGGGAACGGGTTACTGCGACCGACCCGGGTGGGCCGGAGCCGAGAGGAACGGCAGCACGGGCCTGCCGTCCACGGCGGACGCGAGCGCCACGAGCACGCCCGCCCCGCCGGTGTTGAGGTCCATCGACAGCCGGCGCAGCTGGATGCCGGGGAACGCCAGGCCCTCCTGGTAGGGCACGGCGTGCCAGGCCAGCGCGCCCAGGTGCCGGTCGACCGCCGCGCGCGACCCGCCCCCGTGGGCGAGCGCGGCCAGCAGGCCCGCCCGTCCCAGCGCCAGGGCGGGCTGGATGACGAACTCGCCGGTGAGGCCGTCGAGCAGCTCGGGCAGCCGGGCCGAGCACGCCGCGCCCGGCGCGACCCGCGCGAACTCGGCCAGCGCCAGCGCGATGCCCGCGCTGCCCACGCCCACGTAGGGCAGGGTGCGGAAGTTGCCGTCGCGGACCTGCGTCGAGCCGTCCAGGGCGGTCGTGCACTCGGCGAGGTCGCGCTCCAGCGCGCGTTCGGCGGCGGCCAGCCAGCGCCGGTCGCCGCTCCGCTCGTGCAGCCGGGTGAACAGCAGCGCCGGGCCGGACCAGCCGTGCAGCAGGCCCGCGCGGGCCTTGTCGCCGGGCGGCGGCGCGTCCGCCAGCATCCCCAGCAGCCGCTCGCCCAGCCGCACCGCCTGCGCGGCGTAGGTCTCGTCGGCGCGGGCGCGGGCGAAGTGCAGCAGGTTCAGGGCCACCCCGGACAACCCGGAGTTGAGCCCGTGGTCCCCGGTGGCGGGCAGCAGCTCGGCGTAGGCGCGGACCAGCTCGTCGGCCTCGTCGTGGTAGCCGAAGTTCTCCAGCACGTGCGCGATGCCGTGCGCGCCGGTGAAGAAGCCGGCCTCCTTCGGCGGGTCGCGGCGCACCGAGTCCAGCAGCCACCGCTCGTGCTCCGGGTAGCGGCCCGCGCCGGCGGCGTCCAGCGCGTGCAGCACGCCCGCCGCGCCGTAGGCGAAGCACGCGCCGCCGACCTCGAACTGCTCGACGTCGCCGGGGAACAGCCGGTCGGTGCGGTGCGGCGTGGCGCTGGCCAGGATCGCGGCGGCGACGGACTTGCGGACGACCGCCCAGTCCGGCCGCGGCTCGTCCAGCGGGGTGGCGACCGCGGCGGGCGGGTCCACCCGCGGGGTCAGCACCGCCAGGATGCCGTCGCAGTACTCGTCGGGCAGGCCGAAGCGGCGGCGGATGAACTCCACGTGGGTGCGCAGCTTCACCGGGGCCAGCTCGACCACGGCGTTCAGCGGCAGGAACACGTACAGCCGCAGCGCGGCGAGGGCGTACTCGTCGATCCCGAACCCGGACCGGTCCGGCGGCGCCTGGAACCCGGGCGAGCCCAGCGTCGGCCTGCGGTCCTCCTCGACCGGGAACGCCAGCTCGAAGTCGATCAGCGACACCGAGTCGTCGTCGTCCACCAGCACGTTGAGCGGGTGCAGGTCGCCGAACACCACGCCGCGCCGGTGCACGTCGTCGACGATCCGCTCGACCGCCGCGACGATCCGCAGCGCCCGCTCGGCGTAGCCGGCGACGTCGCCGACCTCGTGGTGGGTCAGCGGGTAGTGCTGCCCGAGCCACTGGCCGATCGGGCGGCCCGGCACCGGCTGCATCGCCACGAACTCGTGCTCCCACGCGGTGAAGCGCTCGTGCACCGCCGGCACGCCGGGCACGCCGGCCAGCCGGGTCAGGACGTCGTGCTCGCGGCGCAGCCGGGCCACCGCGTCGACGTTCTCCCGGTCCAGGCCCGCGTGCGGCCGGGCCTCCTTGAGCACCACCTGCGCGCCGTCGGACCTGCGGGTCGCCCGGTACACGCCGCCGCCGTTGGAGAAGTGCAGCGACTGCGTCACCCGGTACGGGAAGGACTCGGCGTCGCCCGCCCGCCGCGCGGCCAGGTGCTCCTCCAGGCAGGCGGGCAGGGCGACCCAGTCCGGCACCTGGAAGGTGGGCTTGCGCCGGTCGGGCACCAGGGCGCCGTCCGGGCCGGCGATGGCCAGCACCCGCTTGCCCTCGACCTCCAGCCACTGCTCCACGAACCCGCCGTAGCGCACGAACAGGGGGCCCGCGCCGTACCGCAGGTCGCTGAGGATGTAGGCGCCGGGGCTGCCCGCGAGCAGCGCGTCCAGCTCGCGCAGGACGGTCGCCAGCTGGGCCTCGTCGGCCGGGTAGACGGTGATCAGCTTGCCGCTGGCCTCCCGGGGCGCGTACTTCGAGTTGCGCGCCAGCACGATCCCCCGGGTGCGCAGGTACTTGAACGGGATGCGGCGCTCGACCAGGTAGTCGTAGGCGGTCAGCAGCACCTCGCCGGCGTTGCGCACGGTGGCCGACACGTGGATCTTCCAGCCCTGCTCGGGCAGCCGCGCCCCGGCCGGCTGGAGGTAGCGCCAGATCGTGAGGTCGGTCTGCGACCAGTCCGCGGGCAGCGGGGGAAGGGCCCGCGAGAAATCGTCGTCGGCGGTTTCGGAAGTGCTTTGCACATCGTAGAAGAGGCGGTCCGCGAAGCAGTAAGCCTCATAGCGGAGATCCACGTTGATCGCCTCCTCGGCTGTTCTCGACCGGCATATTCCCGCATGGCCGGCGAGCGGGCGCCATCCACCAGATCGGGGAGTCGGGTGCTCCATTCGTGATGGCGTGGACTGCGATCACCAGCACCTTCGGTGTCATCAGTATCAACAGGTTCACCCGTTCGCCAGGTTTGACGCTGCTCCGGGTAGTCCTTCGAGGGCGTTGTCACCACACGGCACGAGATCGTTCACGGGCTGCGCAGCGGTTTTCCGGCAAAGCCGCCGGAAACTCCGCCGTTGTGCGGTCCGGTCAGCGCCGCTGCTCCTGTCGGGGGATTATCCCGCGCATTGCGTCTGAATAGGCCGACCGGTGGTCCGGAAGGGTGCGAAAATGGGGTCCGGCCATTTATGGCTGCTGGTCGCGAGCGCCGGGGATCGCACGGATGGGGTTCGCGGCTGCCCCGTCCGGGTGATGTGCGCCCGTCGCCGGCCGTGTGGCACGCTCGTCGCCGTGTCGTCCCGGTTCCTGCTGCCCGCCGTGCTGGTGGTGGCGGCGCTGACCGCGGGTGCGGGCGTGCTGGCCCGGGACGCCTACCACCGGCCCGCGCAGGCCGTCGGCGACCGGATCGCCGTGCCCTCCGCCTCGCCCGTGCCGCGCGAGGCCCAGCCCGGCAGCCCCGCCGTGCAGCTGAGCATCGACGCGGCCCTGCACCCCGACGGCGAGCGCGTCCGCGAGGTGCTCCAGAGCCACTTCGACGCGATCAACGCCCACGACTACGACCGGTGGGCCGGGACCGTGACCGAGGAGCGCGTCAACCGCACCCCGCGCGCCCGCTGGGAGTCCGACTACGAGTCCTCCCGCGACGGCACGATCCAGGTGCACCGCGTGGAGACCGTCTCACCGACCCGCCTGCGCGTGCTGATGTCGTTCGTCAGCACCCAGGACGTCGCCAAGGCGCCGGCCGACCTCCCGGTGGACTGCATCGCGTGGCGGGTGGTCTACCCGTTGCAGGCCGAGGGCGGCTCGCTGCGCGTCGACTTCGGCACCGAGGGCTCCAGCTCCCAGTCCGCCGCCTGCTGACAACGCCGGGAGGGCCGCCCCCCTGGGGAAAGCGGCCCTGCCGGCGGGGGACCGCCCCTGCCGCGGGGCGTTCCCGCGCACGCCGGGCGCTCCCGCTCAGGCGTTGGTGAAGACCAGCGAGACGTTGTGCCCGCCGAACCCGAACGAGTTGTTCACCGCCGCGGTCAGGTCGACCTTGCGCGGTTCGCCGGTGACGACCTCCAGCTGCACCTTCGGGTCCTGGTCCTCCAGGTTCAGCGTCGGCGGCACGACGCCGTCGCGCACCGACAGCAGGGTGGTGATCGCCTCCACGGCGCCCGAGGCGCCGAGCAGGTGGCCGTGGTTGCCCTTCGGCGCGGTCAGCACCGGGTGGTCGCCGATCGCCCGGCGCACCGCCTGCGGCTCGATCACGTCGCCCACCTGGGTGGACGTGGCGTGGCAGTTCACGTGGCCCACGTCGACCCGGTCGACGCCCGCGCTGCGCAGCGCCGCCGCGATGGCCCGGGACTGGCCGATGCCCTCCGGGTCCGCCGCCGTGATGTGGTGGCCGTCGGAGCTGGTGCCGATGCCCGCGAGCCTGCCGTAGACCCGCGCCCCGCGCGCGCGGGCGAACTCCGCGCGCTCCAGCACCATGATCCCGGCGCCCTCGCCGAGGACGAAGCCGTCCCGGGCCACGTCGAACGGCCGGGAGGCCCGCTCCGGGTCGTCGTTGCGGGTGCTCATGGTCCGGGCCTGGATGAAGCCCGCCATGGTGATCGTGGTGATGCACGCCTCCGCGCCGCCCGCCACGACCACGTCGGCCTCGCCGGCGCGCAGCATCCGCCACGCCCACGCCAGGGCCTCCGCGCCGGACGCGCAGGCCGACACCGGCGCGTGCACGCCCGCCCGCGCCTTCAGGTCCAGGCCGACGTGCGCGGCCGGGCCGTTGGGCATGAGCATCGGGACGGTCAGCGGGGACACCTTGCGCAACCCGACGGTCTCGATCAGGTCGTCCTGGTCCAGCAGCGTCATCGCGCCGCCGATGCCCGTGCCCACGACGACGCCCAGCCGCTCGGGGTCGACACCGCCGTCGCCGAGCCCGGAGTCCGCCCACGCCTGGCGGGCGGCGACCACCGCGACCTGCTCGCAGCGGTCCAGCCGGCGCGCCTCGACGCGCGGCAGGATCTCGGTGGGCTCGACCGCGAGCCGCGCGGCGATGCGCACCGGCAGCTCGAACTTCGCGGCCCACTCGGTGTCCAGCGGCGTGACGCCGCTGCGGCCGGAGAGCAGCGCATCCCAGGTCGTGGCGACGTCGCCACCGAGCGGGGTGGTGGCACCCAGCCCGGTGACGACGACGTCGTTGTCAGCGGTCATGCGTGGCTGGCGATGTAGTTGACCGCATCGCCCACGGTCTTGAGGTTGGCCAGCTCGTCGTCCGGGATCTTCACGCCGAACTTGTCCTCGGCCTGCACGGCGATCTCCACCATGGACAGCGAGTCGATGTCCAGGTCGTCCACAAAGGACTTGTCGGCCGACACGTCGGCCGCCTCGACGCCGGCGACCTCCTCGACGATCTCGGCGAGCCCCTTCTGGATGTCCTCGTTGCTCACTGAAAATCCCTTCCTTCGTGCTTCCCGCCGGCTGGGGTGTCCCACCGGAGTCTGGTGTTGGTCACGGCAGTCGGACGACCTGCCCGGCGTAGGACAGCCCCGCCCCGAAGCCGACGAGCAGCGCGACGTCCCCGCCGCGCACCTCGCCCGCCGCGCGCAGGTGGTCCAGCGCGAGCGGGACGGAGGCCGAGGACGTGTTGCCGGAGTCCACGATGTCACGGGCGACCACGAGGTCCTCGCGGGCTCCCTTGGCGCGCAACCGCTTCGCGATCGCCTCCACGATCCGCAGGTTCGCCTGGTGGGGCACGAAGACGTCCACTTCGGACACCGCGATCCCGGCCAGCTCCACCGCCCGCAGCGCGATGGGCGCGATCTGCGTGGTCGCCCAGCGGAAGACCGCCTGGCCCTCCTGGGTGATGTGGGAGTGCCGGTCGGCCACCTGGATCATGTCCGCCAGCTCGCCCGCGCTGCCCCAGGCCACCGGGCCGATGCCCGGCTCGTCGGCCGGGCCGACGACCGCCGCGCCCGCGCCGTCGGCGAAGATGATCGCGGTGGACCGGTCGGTCGGGTCCACCCAGTCGGTGAGCTTCTCCGCGCCGATCACCAGCACGTGCCGGGCGGTGCCCGCGCGGACCAGGTCGGAGGCCGTGGCCAGGGCGTAGCAGAAGCCCGCGCACGCGGCGTTGAGGTCGAACGCGGCGGCGGCCGTCACGCCGATCCGCTCGGCGACCTGGGCCGCGGCGTTGGGGATCATCGACGGCATGGTGCAGGTCGCGACCAGCACGGCGTCGACGTCCGTGGGCGCGAGCCCGGCGTCGGCGACGGCCTTCGCGCCCGCCTCGACCGCCATGTCGACCAGCGACTCGTCCGGCTTGGCGAACCGGCGGCTGACGATGCCGACGCGCTCCCGGATCCACTGGTCGTTGGTGTCCATGGTCTGCGCGAGGTCGTGGTTGGTGACGACCGTCTCGGGCTGGTAGCTGCCCAGCCCGACGATGCGCGAGCCCGGCGAGGCCGCGCGCGCCGCGAGGGAGGTCACGCGGAAGCCCCCTCGATCAGGGCGACGACCTGGTCGAGGCGGTCGGGGGTCTTGAGGGCCACCGCGGGGGTGCCCTTCAGCTCGCGCTTGGCCAGGCCGGTCAGCGTGCCCGCGGGCGGCAGCTCCACCACCGCCGACACGGGGCGCGCGCGCAGCGCCGCCTGGCAGGAGTCCCACCGCACCGGGCGGGTCACCTGGGAGATGAGCCGGTTGAGCACCTCGTCGCCGGAGGACACCACGGCGCCGTCGGCGTTGGACAGCAGCGGGAGCACGGGGTCGGCCACGGCGATGCCGGCGGCGCGGGACCGCAGCGCCTCCTCGGCCGGCGCCATGTACCGGGTGTGGAACGCGCCCGCGACCTGGAGCTTGCGGATCTTCGCGTCCTCCGGCGGGTTGTCGACCAGCTTGTCCAGCGCGTCCAGCGGCCCGGCGGCGACGATCTGCCCCGCGCCGTTCCGGTTCGCCCCGACCAGCCCGAGTTCGTCGAGCCTGGCCAGCACCGCCTCCTCGGCGCCGCCGAGCACGGCGGCCATCCCGGTCGGCTCCAGCGCGCACGCGGCGGCCATCTCGGCGCCGCGCACGGCGGCCAGCGCCACGGCGTCGTCGGCGTCGAGCACGCCCGCGACCGCGGCGGCGGCCAGCTCGCCGACGGAGTGCCCGCCGACCACGGTGTCGGCCGGCAGCTCGACCCGGCGGCGCAGCTCCTCGAAGGCCAGCAGCGCGAGCGCCACGACCAGCGGCTGGGTGACGGCGGTGTCCTTGATCTCCTCGGCCTCGGCCGTGGTGCCCAGCCGCGCGAGGTCCAGGCCCGTCCGCTCCGACCACGTGGCGACGCGCTGCGCGGCCCCCTCGACTTCGAGCCAGGGGGCGAGCATGCCGGGTGTCTGGGACCCCTGTCCGGGGGCGAGGAGCGCGATCACCCGCTCACTGAACACGTTCCCGGTGGTCGCGGGGGATGCCGCCACTGACGAAACCCGAGGACCGCAGTTGTGGGGTTCCTACAAATGTGACGCAGGGATGACCGTTCAACCACGTCGGGTGTTGTCGGAGGCGTCCCATCCCCCGTCCCGACTGGGCGGTGCGTCCTCCATCACACCCGTCCGGGTGTCACCACAGCCCGCGCGCCCGCGCCAGCCGCCCCACGGACAGCGCCACGCGCAGCACCAGGGCGTCGCGGGGGTCGTTCGCGTTCCGCCCGGTCAGCTCGGTCGCCCGGCGCAGCCGGTAGCGGACCGTGTTCGGGTGCACGAACAGCTTGCGCGCGCACGCCTCCAGCACGCCGCCCACCTCCAGGAACGCGTCGACGGTCGCCAGCAGCGACCCGCCCGCCTCCTCCAGCGGCCGGGCCACCCGGTCCACGAGCTGCCACTCGGCCTCCGGGTCGCCCGCCAGCGCGCGCTCGGGCAGCAGGTCCAGCGACCGCACCGGCCGGGGCGCGGCCGGCCACCCGACGACCGCCCGCAGCCCGGACAGCGCGTCGCCCGCGCTGCGGTGCGCCTCGGCGAGGCTGGAGACCGACGGCCCGGCGACCACCGGCCCGGCCCCGAAGGCGTCGGCGAGCCGGACCAGCGCGTCCCCGGTCCCGGTCTCGCCGCCCAGCACCACCACCAGCCGCGACCCCTGCACGCTCAGCAGCACCGGCCGCGACATCCGCGCCGCCCGGCTGCGCACCTCGAACACCACGGCGGGCGGGTCGTCCGAGGGCGGGTTGCCCACCAGCACCGTCGCCTCCGCCGCCGGGTCCCAGCCCAGCGCGGCGGCCCGCGACAGCAGCGCCTCCTCGGCGTCGCCGCGGACGATCCCGTCGACCACCAGCGCCTCCAGCCGGGCGTCCCACGCGCCCCGCGCCTCGGCGGCGGCGGCGTAGGAGGTGGCGGCGGAGAACGCGATCTCCCGCCCGTACCGCAGCACGCCCTCGGTGAGCAGCGCGCGCTCGGCGTCGTCGGCGGCCAGCTCCGGCAGCCGCTGCTCGAACAGCTGCAGCGCGATCCGCACCAGCTCCACCGTCTGCCGCAGGCTGACCCACCGCGAGATGTCCTTGGGCGCGGACCGGAACGCCTCGGCGGTCAGCCGGATGGCCTGCTGGGGGTCGCTCAGCCAGGAGACGAACCCGGCGACGCCGTTCTGGATCAGCAGCAGCACGCCGGCCCGCTGGTCGGCCGGCATCCGCCGGAACCACGGGAGCCGCTCCTCCATCTCCGCGACGCCGGCCGCGGCCAGGTCGCCGGACGCCAGCTGCAAGGTCCGCAACGTCTCCCGCGACAGCATCGGCGACACCTTGGCTGAGCTGCTCATACCCCCACGATCGCACGCCGCCGGCCGGGCGGTGCAACACGCCCCCGCCGCACCGGCCGGGTGACCGCCACCCCGGGGCGCGGCGGTCCGCCGCCGGAGGGACCCGCCCACACCAACGAGTGATTCAGCCGGTCGACGCGGGCCGACGGCCCTACCTTCGGGGCGATCCGCCACTTCCCCGGGAGGTCGCCATGCGCAGATACGTGTCAGTCGGCTTGGTCGCAGCCGCGGTGCTGTCGACGGCGACCGCGCCGACGTTCGGCACGACCGACCCGCTGGCGCCGTTCACCGGCCAGAAGCTCACCTGGAGCGCCTGCCAGAACGGCCTGGAGTGCGCCGACGTCGTCCTGCCCCTGGACTACGCCCGCCCCGCAGCGGACCGGATATCCCTCCACATCAGCCGCCGCAAGGCCACCGACCCGGCGCGCCGGCGGGGCGTGCTGGTGCTCAACCCCGGCGGGCCGGGCGGCTCGGGCATCACGATGCCCAAGTTCCTGGCCCAGTCGCCGGCGGCGGCCGTCTACGACCTGATCGGGTTCGACCCCCGCGGCGTCGGCGGCTCGACCGCCCTGACCTGCCGCACGTCGCCGGACTTCGCCAAGGTCGACACCCGGCCCGCCGACGACGACTTCCCCCGGTGGGCCGCCGAGGCGCGCGCCGCCGAGGACGCCTGCCAGCGCGCCGGCGGCGCCATCCGCCCGCACATCAGCACCGCCAACACCGCGCGGGACATCGACGTGGTGCGGGCCGCGCTCGGCGAGCCGAAGATCAGCTACCTCGGGTACTCGTACGGCACCTACCTGGGCGCGGTCTACGGCAGCCTGTTCCCCGACCGGCTGGACCGCAGCGTGCTCGACTCGGCCGTGCACCCCGAGTGGGTCTGGCGCGAGCAGTTCCTGGAGCAGGCCGTCGCCTACCGGCGCAACGTGGAAGCCTGGGCCGAGTGGGCGGCCGGCCGCGACGACCGGTTCAAGCTGGGCGCCACGGCCGCCGAGGTGCTGGCCCTGGTGGAGAAGGTCGCGGCCCGCCTCGCGGTGAGCCCGATGGGCGAGCAGACCCGGACGACCTTCGACGCGGCGGTGGGCCTGGGCGCCCGCTACCGCCCGCTGTGGGCGGAGGTCGCGGCCACGGTCGGGCAGCTCAAGGACGGCGCGCCGGCCGAGTCGGGCCTGGTCATGGCCAAGGCGGCGAAGAAGGACCTGCGCTCGGGCGTGTTCGACACCGTCACCTGCGAGGCCGACTGGCCGACCGACGTGGAGTCCTACTACGAGGACATGCGGGTCTTCCGCGACCGCTACCCGTACGGCTTCGGCGTGCTGCGGGCCGCCCCGACCACCTGCACGTTCCGCTCCTTCACCCCGCCGGAGAAACCGGTGGTCCTGCGCCGCCAGGGCTACCCGATCGGCGTCGTGGTGCAGGCCGAGGGCGACACGCAGACCCAGTACGAGAGCGGCCCGGCCATGGCGTCCCGGCTGGGGCACAGCCTGGTCACCGTGCGGGACGAGGGCAAGCACGGCATCTACGGCAGCGGCAACGCCTGCGTCAACCGGATCGTGAACCGCTACCTGGTGGACGGCATCCTGCCGCCCAGCAGCTCCGCCTGCGCCGGCGACCCGCGCCCGGCCCCGGACGCGCCGACCTCGGCGGCCAACGTCGAGTCCTTCCTGGCCGGCCGCGGCCTGGCGGCGTGGACCGAGGGCGCCTGACCCGCGACCACCCGCGGCCACCCGCCCCGGACCCGGCGACCCCGCCCGGTCCGGGGCGGGTGGCCGCTTCGCGCGCGGGCGGTCGCGCGCAGCCGCTCCGCGGGAGTGGGCGCGTTCGCGCGTGGCCGCTGCGTGGAAGTGGGCGCGTTCGCGCGTGGCCGCTCCGCGGAAGTGGGCGCGCCCGCGCGTGGCCGACCCGTGGAACCGGAAACGCCCGACGCGCTCAAGGCGCATCGGGCGTTTCCCTCTCCCCGGTCCCCACCGGTGATTCCACTCTGGACCGCTTCCAGGAATCGCGCCACGCCAGTCACTCTTTCGTGCGGCTGCTTCAGGTTGCCGGGTGATGCGCCCGACCCGTTCAGCCCAGCGCGGCCGGCAGCGGGACCGCACCGGGGCGGGTTCCCCGCGCGGCGAAGGGGCGGTGCGCACCCGCCGGAACCACGGCACCCGCGCGCCGTGTGGGGCTCGTTACGCCGGGAATCCGCCGGCTGCGGCCGGTGTTCCCGCGAGAGACGAGGGGAGGGCCCGATGCGCGTCCTGCTGGACCAGGGCTTCGCGGTCTTCGGCCAGAAGGTGTCCTACGCCGAGTTCATCGGCCAGGTCTCCGCCCTGGTGGTGGTCCACCTGGCGCAGCGCCGGTCGCTGTGGACCTGGCCCGTGCAGCTCGTCTCGGTCTCCCTGCTGTTCGTCGTCTACCTCTCCGCGCACCTCGGCGGCACCGCGTCCCGCCAGGTCGTCATCGCGCTGATCACCGCCTACGGCTGGTGGTCCTGGACGCGCCGCCGCGACCCGGTGTTCGGCGTCGTCGTGCGCCGGGGCGCCACCCGCGAACGCGTGGCGGTGGTGGTCGCCTTCGTGCTGGGCACGTCGGCGTTCGCCCCGGTCCTGGACGCGCTGGACGCGTCCTGGGCGCCGTGGCCGGACGCGGCGATCTTCGTCGGCACGGTGCTGGCGTTCGCGCTGCAGGGCCTGGGCCTGGTGGAGTTCTGGCTGGTGTGGCTGGCGGTGGACGCGATCGGCGTGCCGCTGCAGCTGCACTCCGGCCTGTACTTCAGCGCGCTGGTCTACGCGGTGTTCACCGCCCTGGTCGTCCGGGGCTGGGTCGACTGGAACCGCGAGGCGAAGCGGGCCGCCGCCCCCGCCGCTACCGCCCGCTGAACGCCGTCGCCACGTCCGCGGGCAGCCGTCTCAGCTCGGCCTCCAGCGACTCCGGGTTGCGCAGCGCGCTGTGCACCGCCCGCTGCACCACCCGGCTGACCTCGTCGTAGTGCGCGGACTGCGGCCGGATGCGGGCCCGCTCCACCGCGTCGCGCAGCACGTCCAGGTGCGGCAGCCGGCCGGCCAGTTCCGGGTCCCGGTACAGGGCGCGCAGCGTCGGCGGGTAGCCCGCCTGCTCCAGCAGGGCGCGCTGGCCGGCGTCGCCGGTGAGGAACCGGATGAACTCCCGCGCGGTGGCCTGGTGCACCGAGCAGCGCGACACGGCGACGTTCCAGCCGCCCAGCGCGCCCGACCCGGGCAGCGCGGCCACGCCGTACCGGTCCCGCAGCGGCGAGGCGTCCAGCCGCGCCCGCGCGTACGGCCAGTTGCGCATGAACAGCGCCCGGCCCCGCAGGAACGCGTCCAGGCCGGCCGACTCGTCGTGGTCCAGCGCCTCCTCCGGTATCCAGCCCCGCTCGATCCCGCGCGCCAGCATCCCGATGCCCGCGCGCGCCCCGGGCCCGTCGAGCCGGTCCACGTCGCCGCCGTGCGCCCACACCGCCTCCAGCGCGTTGACCGTCAGGCCCTCGTACTGGCGCAGCTGGCCGATGTAGCCGTGCACGCCGCGCTCCGGCGCGACCGCCTCCGCCGTCCGCTCCAGCTCCTCCCACGTCCGCGGCACGGCGTGGCCCTCCTCGCGCAGCAGGTCGGAGCGGTAGTAGAGGACGCCGACGTCCGCGCGCCACGGCACCGCCCACAGCTTCCCGCGGAAGGTCGAGGACTGCACCGCCGCCGGGATGAACCGGTCCGTGGCGAACTCGGCGGGCGACAGCGGCGCCAGGTGCCCCGCCTGGGCGAACTCCGCGGTCGACACCACGTCCAGGGTCACCACGTCGTAGCACTGCGCCCGCACGTCGCCGCGCGCGCCCGCCAGGTCCTGCGCGCGGGCCATCAGCTGCGCCCGGTAGGCGTCGGTGGGCGTCGGCATCGGCACGTAGTTGACCTGCTCCAGCCGGCTCGCCCGCCGGTTCCACTCGGCCACGCGCTGCTCGATCTGCCGCCCGGCGGACAGGTCCAGGCTGTCCACGAACGTGATCCGGCCCCGGCCGTCGCGCGCCGGGTCCGCCACCGGGACCGCGCAGGCCGCCACCAGGCACAGCAGCGCCAGGCACGCCGACGCCCTACCCATCCGGACCCCACAGCCCGCCGGCGACCAGGTCCAGCGCCCGGTCCGCGTCCGGCTCCTCGTAGCAGTCACCCCGGTAGGCGGCCCGGAACGCGCCCAGCTGGGAGCCCTCCGCGCAGGCCCCGGCCGCGGGGCCGACGCCGAGCACGGTCACCGGCGCGGCCGGCCCCGCCCCCGGCCCGGCGGGCCGCACGTCGCCGCTGAGGACCACGACCGGCTGGTCCGCGCCGTGCTCGCGGACCGCGCGCTCCACCACGCCGGCCAGGTCGGCGGGCGCGAAGTCCAGCCGCAGCACCTCGCCGCGCGGCGCGACCCGCTCGGCGAGCCGGTCCGCCAGCCGGGTGGCGCGCTCGGAGCCGTCGACGGCGAGCACCACGCGGGTGGTGCGGTTCGCCGCCCGCCACGCCGCGCGCACGGCGTCGGTGTCGGCCTCGACCGGCAGCCGAGGCCGGCGGGCCGGCCGGATGCCGTCGTGCGACTCGGCCACCCCGCCCCGGTCCCGGAAACCGGCGCGCCGGAGCGCGCCCTGGGACTCCGGCGAGCGCACGTGCGCCAGGAACAGCTCGACCACCCGGTCCCGCCGCGCGTTGCGCGGGAGGTTCACGCGGTGCACGGCGACGAAGGGGTGGTCCAGGTGCAGCGTGCCGTCCACCGGGTACAGCGGCGCCAGGCACGCCAGGTCGCGGACGGCCTTCTCCGAGGCCAGCACGGCCCGGTCGGCCGCCGGGCACACCTCGGCCCCGGACGGGGCGGTGAGCAGCGCCGCGTCCCGCAGCCGCCGCGCCGCGCCCGGACCGCGCAGCGCGGCCCGGTCGACGTCGGTCACGCCCAGCTGCGCCCGCGCCAGCGCCACGGCCGCCGCCAGCCCCGCGCCCGTGGCGTCCGCGTCGATCACCGCGAGCGGCCGGAACGCCGCCACGTCGCGCCACCGGAAGGCCGGCTCGCGGGCGGCCCGCGCGGCGGGGACGCCGAGCACCAGCGGCGAGTAGGCGATCGGGCCCGCTTCGTCCAGCTCCACGTCGGTGCGCCCGCCGTCGGCCAGGGCCCTGCGGACCTCCTGGACCTCCCAGCCGGTGTCGGGCAGCCACACGTGCGGCTCGGGCCCCATCGCCACCAGGTCGCCGTCGGGCCAGCCGCGGCCCAGCACCGCCACCGCCGCCGCCGCGGACGCGCCGACCGCGACGTGCACGTCGACCTGCTTGCAGCCGCTGCCGCCGAACGCGCGCGAGCCCGCCTCGAAGTCGGCCGCCAGCCCGCCGACCACCTCCGCCTTCTCCGCCGAGACCAGCACGTTGAGCTGCACCGGGTCCGGGCACGGCGGGACCGGCGCGGGCGCGGCGAGCAGCACGTCGCCGGCCAGCGGCACGGCCAGCAGCACCGCGAGCACCGACGCCGACCACCGCGGCCGGGGCAGGCGCGGCGGTCGCCACCGCGCCGGCGCCGGCCGCGCCTCACCGGGGTGGTCGGGCCGGCAGATCCACGCCGTGCCGCGCACCTCCTTGACCTCCACCGCGACCGCCCGGTAGGAGTCCGGGTCGCACCCCGGGTCCTGCCGCACCACGTCCCGGTAGAACCGGTCGGACACGACCAGCGCCAGCACCCCGGGCCGCTGCTCCAGCTCGGCGCGCAGCGGCGCCGACTCCAGCAGCCGGAAGGCCAGCACCAGCCCCTCGCCCATGACGCCGTTGCCGTCGTTGAGCACCTCGCCCGCCGTGATCGCGGCGCGCAGCCGGATCCGGGCCCCGGGCGCGGACACCGCGTTGTGCCGGCGGAGCTGGCCCACCAGCTCGTGCAGCAGGGTGCTGACCACCCGGCTGTTCGGCACGTCCGCCGGCACCAGGACGAACAGCCCGTCGCCCCGGTCCTCGTGGTAGGTGCCGTCCCAGTCGTCGGTCCACTCGACGCCGCACTCGGCGAACGCGGCGCGCAGAGCCTCGTACAGCCCGTGCCGGACGGCCTGCTGCTGGCTCAGGGCGCGCGCGCCGAAGCCGGACACGTCCACCGCCAACATCGTCCGGTGGACCGCTGGCCGCGGCGTCCCCATTGCCCCCCTCATCGGAGTCTCGCGCCGATTCTATGGTGTCGGTCACACCCGACGGGGCGAGTCGGGCGGCCCGGCCCGGTCCCGCCCGCGCCGGCGGGCCGCGGACCACCGCTCAGATCGCCGCTGGGGCCGCGCGCGTTCCCACCCACCTCCCGACACCCCGAACGGCCCGTGACGGCTCCCGGCGCCCGCTGCGCCGCAGCACGGGGGCGCGGGCGGCGAGCACCGCGCCGGCCGGGCGCGTGCCGCAGATCGTAGGGGCCGCCCCGCCCGGGGAGACCGCAGAACCGCGCGTGGGGCCCCACCCTTTCGGGTGGAGCCCCACGTGGCGGGTACGGGTGGTCAGGCCAGTCCGGCGTCCGTGGTGGACGGGCCGGCCGCGGCCACGTCGTCGATGCGGTACTTGCGCGCCGCCTCCACGACCAGCGACCGCTCCACCTCGCCGCGCCTGGCCAGCGCCGCCAGCGTGGCCACCACGACCGACTCCGCGTCGACCAGGAAGTGCCGCCGCGCCGCCGGCCGGGTGTCGGAGAAGCCGAACCCGTCGGTGCCCAGCGTGGTCATGTCCGTCGGCACGTACGGCCGGATCAGGTCCGGCACGGCCGTCATCCAGTCCGACACCGCCACCACGGGGCCGGCCGCGTCGGCCAGCGCCTGCGTCACGTACGGCACGCGCGGCTCCCGGTCGGGGTGCAGCAGGTTGTGCCGGTCGGCCTCCACCGCGTCGCGGCGCAGCTCGGAGTACGACGTCGCGGACCACACGTCCGCCTGCACGCCCCAGTCCTCGGCCAGCAGCTGCTGCGCCTTGAGCGCCCACGGCATCGCCACGCCGGACGCGAGGACCTGCGCGCGCGGACCCGCGCCGGTCGCGGCCTGGTAGCGGTAGAGGCCCTTGAGCAGGCCCTCCACGTCCAGGTCCGCGGGCTCCGCCGGCTGCTGGTACGGCTCGTTGTAGACGGTCAGGTAGTAGAAGACGTTCTCGGCGTTCTCGCCGTACATCCGCCGCAGGCCGTCCCGGACGATGTGCGCCACCTCGAACGACCACGCCGGGTCGTAGGCGACCACGGCCGGGTTGGTGTGCGCCAGCAGCAGCGAGTGCCCGTCGGCGTGCTGGAGGCCCTCGCCGGTCAGCGTCGTGCGGCCCGCCGTCGCGCCCAGCACGAAGCCGCGCGCCATCTGGTCGGCCGCGGCCCACAGGCCGTCGCCGGTCCGCTGGAACCCGAACATCGAGTAGAAGATGTAGATCGGGATCATCGGCTCGCCGTGCGTGGCGTAGGAGGTGCCCGCGGCGGTGAACGACGCCGTGGAACCGGCCTCGTTGATGCCCTCGTGCAGGATCTGGCCCTGCTCGGACTCCTTGTAGGCCAGCATCAGCTGCGCGTCCACGGAGGTGTAGAGCTGCCCGTTGGGGTTGTAGATCTTCTGCGCCGGGAACATCGAGTCCATGCCGAACGTGCGCGCCTCGTCCGGGATGATCGGCACGATCCGGCCGCCGATCTCCGGGTCCTTGGCCAGGTCGCGCACCAGCCGGACGAACGCCATCGTGGTGGCGACCTCCTGCTTGCCCGAACCCTTGCGCACCACGTCGTAGACCTTGTCACCGGGCAGCACCAGCGCCTTGGACCCGGTCCGGCGCTCCGGCACGAAACCGCCGAGCTGCCTGCGGCGCTCCAGCAGGTACCGGATCTCCGGGGCGTCCTCGCCGGGGTGGTAGTAGGGCGGCAGGTACGGGTCGAGGTCCGCGTCCGCGATCGGGATGCGCAGGCTGTCCCGGAACATCTTGAGGTCTTCGTGGGTCATCTTCTTCATCTGGTGCGTGGCGTTGCGCGCCGCGAAGTGCGGGCCCAGGCCGTAGCCCTTGATGGTCTTGGCGAGGATGACCGTCGGCTGGCCGTGGTGCTCCACCGCCGCCTTGTACGCCGCGTAGACCTTGCGGTAGTCGTGGCCGCCGCGCTTGAGGTTCCACACCTCGTCGTCGGTCATCGGCGCGACCAGCTCCTTGGTGCGCGGGTCGCGGCCGAAGAAGTGCTCCTTGACGTACGCGCCGTCGTTGGCCTTGTACGTCTGGTAGTCGCCGTCGGGCGTGGTGTTCATCAGGTTCACCAGCGCGCCGTCGCGGTCGGCGCCCAGCAGGGCGTCCCACTCGCGGCCCCAGATGACCTTGATGACGTTCCAGCCGGCGCCCCGGAAGAACGCCTCCAGCTCCTGGATGATCTTGCCGTTGCCCCGGACGGGGCCGTCGAGGCGCTGGAGGTTGCAGTTCACCACGAAGGTCAGGTTGTCCAGCTGCTCGTTCGCGGCGATCTGCAGCAGGCCGCGCGACTCCGGCTCGTCCATCTCGCCGTCGCCGAGGAAGGCCCACACGTGCTGGTCGGTGGTGTCCTTGATGCCCCGGTCGCGCAGGTAGCGGTTGAACCGCGCCTGGTAGATCGCGTTCATCGGGCCCAGGCCCATCGAGACGGTCGGGAACTCCCAGAAGTCCGGCATCAGCCGCGGGTGCGGGTAGGACGGCAGGCCGCCGCCCGGACCGGCGTGCGACAGCTCCTGGCGGAACCCGTCGAGCTGCCGGGCCGAGAGCCTGCCCTCCAGGAACGCCCGCGCGTACACGCCGGGCGAGGCGTGGCCCTGGATGAACACGTGGTCACCGCCGCCGGGGTGGTCCTTGCCCCGGAAGAAGTGGTTGAAGCCGACCTCGTAGAGGCTCGCCGACGAGGCGTAGGTCGAGATGTGGCCGCCGACGCCCACGCCCGGCCGCTGGGCGCGGTGCACCGTCATCGCCGCGTTCCACCGGATCCACGCCCGGTAGCGGCGCTCCACCTCCTCGTCGCCGGGGAACCACGGCTCGCGCTCGGTGGGGATGGTGTTGACGTAGTCCGTGCTGGTCAGCGACGGCACGCCGACGTGGTTCTCCCTCGCCCGCTCCAGGAGCCGCAGCATCAGGTAGCGGGCCCGCTGCCGCCCGCCGCCCGCCAGGGCCGCGTCGAAGGACTCCAGCCACTCCGCGGTCTCCTCCGGGTCGATGTCCGGGAGGTGGGCGGCCAGGCCGTCACGGATGACGTGCACCCGTTCGGGAGTGTTCTGGGGGCTCAAGGGATCTCCTCGTTCCGGGGTTCGCTGGTCCCAATCGTCGCCTCCGGGCCGCGATCCCGTCACCGCTACCGGTGAGTAGTTCGGGATCGTGTCCCTCGCGCGCGCGAATAGGAGGTATGTAGAGCGTGCCTCATCCGGATGGGGGAGCGCGACCGGGGGTACCCGATGCGGCGTGTCCCGGTCGCTACGGTTGCGCTCAGCAGGCCCGACAGTGTTCGCTAACCGCGACTGGTAGTGACGTCGCGCGGCAGTCGAACCCGGCTGCCGCTCTTGTGTACTTGGAGGAGTGGAAGCCGTGGTCGCCGCGGAAGACGCCGGCAAGATCGGTGTCGCCGACAGGCTCGGGATCGAACCGGGCAGCGTGGTCCAGGAGATCGGCTGGGAGGAGGACGTCGACGACGACCTGCGCGCAGCGGTCGAAGAGCGCATCGGCAGCGATCTGCTCGACGAGGACGCCGACGAGGTCGTGGAGGTGGTCCTGCTGTGGTGGCGCGAGGACGACGGCGACCTGGTCGACGCCCTGATCAACGCCACGACGGCGCTCGCCGAGGACGGCGTGATCTGGGTCCTGACGCCCAAGACCGGGCGGGCGGGCCACGTCGAGCCCAGCGACATCGCCGAGTCCGTGTCCACCGCGGGGCTCGCGCAGACCTCCAACATCACCGTGAGCGCCGACTGGACGGCCACCCGGCTGGTGTCCCCGAAGTCGGCGAAGACGAAGCGCTGAACCCGGCAGCCGCCCGGCTGCCGCTAGGCTCGACGGCGGGCTCCGCACGGGTGGAGCCCGTCCTGTCGGGTGCTCGGGTGCGGTGGGGAAGGGTGCGGCATGGCGGTCGAGGTCGGTTCGGAGGCCCCGGACTTCACGCTCAACGACTACAACAAGCAGCCGGTGGCGCTGTCGTCGTTCCGCGGCGAGCGCAACGTGCTGCTGGTGTTCTACCCGTTCGCGTTCAGCGGCATCTGCACCGGTGAGCTGTGCCAGGTGCGCGACGAGCTGGCGAGCTACGAGGACGGGAACGTCCAGGTGATCGGGGTGTCGGTGGACACGCCGTTCAGCCTCAAGGCGTGGGCCGAGCAGCAGGGCTACCGCTTCCCGCTGCTGTCGGACTTCTGGCCGCACGGCGAGGTGGCGGCGCGGTACGGGGTGTTCAACGAGGCGGCCGGCCTCGCCAACCGCGGCACGTTCCTGATCGACACCGCGGGCGTGGTCCGCTACGCGGAGGTCAACGCGCCCGGCGAGGCGCGCGACCAGGAGGCGTGGAAGAAGGCCGTGGCCGCGCTGAAGTCCTGATAGCGTTTCGGCGTCGCCCGCCCGGGTGACGCCCATGGGCGTGTAGCTCAGCGGAAGAGCACTCGGTTTACACCCGAGCGGTCGCAGGTTCGAACCCTGTCGCGCCCACCACCGCGGCCGGTCGTGTGGCCGTTTTCACAATTCCGACCGCTCGGCGGGGAAGGCCCGCGAGGTCGCCGCAGGTGGGCTCCTGGGCCGCTGTCGACGGCCCCCGGTCGAGTGATCCGGCGGGCTGCGATCGAGGCATTGCGCGACGGTTGTCTTGACGGGAACGCTGGGGCCATGCACAACCCGGAGCTCCGCGTCGAGCTCCCTCCCGACCTGCCGGGCGAGAGCTACGAGGGCATCCGACAGGCCGTCGCCAGCCTGCTGGAGCTGTGGGGAGTGCCGGACGTGAGCGCCCGCCTGGTGGGCCCGCCGCCGGGCCCGGCCGCGGTCGTCGGGAACGGGCCGCCGCAGTAGCGGGCGGGGCCTCCCGGCGACCGCCGCGGCGGCTGTCGGGAGGGCGCCCCGGCCGCGGGGTCGAGGCCGGCCGCCGGGCCGGGGCGGCACGGAGCCCGGCGCCGGGTGGCGCCGGGCGTCCCCCGGGGTCAGCGGGACAGCAGCGAGGTGATCTCCTGGGCGGCGCCGCCGGCCTCCAGCAGGTGGCGGAGGTTGTCCGGCAGCACGTCGCCGCGCTTGCCCACGGCCTGCGCGTAGAGCCGACCGGCCCGGTACGAGGAGCGGACCAGGGGCCCCGCCATCACGCCGGAGAAGCCGATCCGCTCGGCGGTCTCCTTGTGGGTCAGGAACTCCTCGGGCTTCACCCAGCGCTCCACCGGGTGGTGGCGCGGGGACGGCCGCAGGTACTGGGTGATCGTGATGATCTCGCAGCCCGCCGCGTGCAGGTCGCGCAGCGCCTCGGTGACCTCGTCGGGGGTCTCGCCCATGCCGAGGATGAGGTTGGACTTGGTGACCAGGCCGGCTTCCCGCGCGCGGGTGATGACCTCCAGCGAGCGCTCGTACCGGAACGCCGGGCGGATGCGCTTGAAGATCCGCGGCACGGTCTCCAGGTTGTGCGCGAGCACCTCCGGGCGCGCCGCGAACACCTCGGCGAGCTGCTCGGGCACCGCGTTGAAGTCCGGGATCAGCAGCTCGACGCCCGTGCCGGGGTTCAGCGCGTGGATCCGGCGGACGGTCTCGGCGTAGAGCCACGCGCCGCCGTCGGCCAGGTCGTCGCGCGCCACGCCGGTCACGGTCGAGTAGCGCAGGCCCATCGCCTGGACCGACTCGGCGACCCGCCGCGGCTCGTCGCGGTCGAGGTCGGCGGGCTTGCCCGTGTCGATCTGGCAGAAGTCGCAGCGCCGGGTGCACTGCTCGCCACCGATCAGGAAGGTGGCCTCCCGGTCCTCCCAGCACTCGTAGATGTTGGGGCAGCCGGCCTCTTCGCACACCGTGTGCAGGCCCTCGCGTTTGACCAGGCCCTTGAGCTCCCGGTACTCGGGGCCCATCTTCGCCTTGGTCTTGATCCACGAGGGCTTCTTCTCGATGGGCGTTTGACTGTTGCGCACTTCCAGCCGCAGCAGCTTCCGACCCTCAGGTACGACGGTCACGTCCCAACCCTACGTCACGGGGGAGCGGGCACGACGCCCGTCGACCGGGGGGTCGGGGGCGGGCGCCCGCGCGGGGTGGCGGCGGGGCTGCGGGCGCCCGGGACCCCGCCCCGGGCGGCGGGACGCGGCCCCGGCCGCGCCGCACCCGCCCGGTGCCCGACCGCGGGGGCGATTAGCTTGTCCCCGTGGACCTTCGCATCTTCACCGAGCCCCAGCAGGGGGCCACCTACGACGACCTGCTGCGCGTCGCGCGCGCCGCCGAGGGCGCGGGCTACGGCGCGTTCTTCCGGTCCGACCACTACCTCTCGATGGGCTCGGGCGACGGGTTGCCCGGCCCCACCGACGCCTGGATCACGCTCGCCGGCCTCGCCCGGGAGACCACGGGCATCCGGTTGGGCACGCTGGTCACCGCCGCGACGTTCCGCCACCCCGGCCCGCTCGCGATCGCGGTCGCGCAGGTGGACCGGATGTCCGGCGGGCGGGTCGAGTTCGGGCTCGGGTCGGGTTGGTTCGAGGCGGAGCACGGGGCCTACGGGCTGCGGTTCCCGCCGCTGGGCGAGCGGTTCGAGCTGCTGGAGGAGCAGTTGGAGATCATCACCGGCCTGTGGGGCACGCCGGTGGGGGAGAAGTACTCGTTCCGGGGCAAGCACTACGCGCTGACCGACTCGCCCGCGCTGCCCAAGCCCGTGCAGTCGCCGGTGCCGGTGCTGGTGGGCGGCACGGGCGCGAAGCGCACGCCCGCCCTGGCCGCCCGGCACGCCACCGAGTTCAACCTGCCGTTCACCTCGGCCGAGGTCGCCGCGCGGCAGTTCGAGCGGGTCGACGCGGCCTGCCGGGAGATCGGCCGCGACCCCGCCACCATGACCCGGTCGGCCGCCCTGGTGGCGTGCGTGGGCCGCGACGACGCCGAGGTGGCGCGGCGGGCGGCGGCGATCGGCCGGGAGGTGGCCGAGCTGAAGGAGAACGGGCTCGCGGGCACGCCCGCGGAGGTCGTCGACCGGCTCGCGCGGTGGCGGGAGGACACCGGCGTCAGCCGGGTGTACCTCCAGGTGCTCGACCTGTCCGACCTCGACCACCTGGAGCTGGTGGCGGCGCAGGTCGCGCCGCAGCTGCGCGGCTGACCGGCGGGCCCCGCTCGCGCCCTACGAGAGGCTGTCCCGCAACCGCCGCAGCGCGGCGGGGTCGAGCAGGGCCCGCCGCACGAGGTCGACCAGCTCGCCCGAGGCCCGGGACCGCGGCTCGTCGACCTCCTCGGCGAGCACGGCCGCCGTGCCCACCCGGCCGTCCCGCCACCGCACCCGCACCCCGACGGTGACGACGCCGGCCAGCGAGCCGCCCTTGAGCCCGACGCCGGCCACGCCGTCGGGGACGGGGTGGCCGCGCTCCAGGTGGTCCACGGCGCGGGGGAAGCGGTCCAGGCCGCGCAGCAGCCGGTGCAGGCCGGCCGCGCTGCCGCGCCAGGTGCCGCGGGCCCACGGGCGCCGGCCCTCGTAGGCGCCGGGCACGTCCCGGGCGCGGCCGATGACCTCCAGCTGCAGCCGCGGGTCGGTCAGGTAGCGCTCGGCGTCGACCGGCCGGCCCAGGACCAGTCGCAGCCGCTCGCCCAGCGCGGACGGCGCCGGGGCGTCCGGCCAGCCCGCCCGGACCGCGGCCGGGCGGATCACCGCGTCGAGCCGGCGCCGCAGGTAGTCGGCGGCGGCGTCGTCGCCGTGCCGGACCATCGCCGCGACCAGGTCGTCCAGGGCGACGGTGGCGTGCGGGTCGTCGGCGGCGCGGCCGGTGCCGGACGCCAGGCCCAGCGCCCGGAGCGCGGCGCGGTGCGCGTCGTCGCCCAGGTCCAGGTGGTGGACGTCCCAGTCGCCGGCGGCCACCCGCTCGTCGGGCCGGACCAGGCCCCGGTCGACCGCGAGCCCGTAGGCGGCCAGGTGCACCACCTGCACGGCGGACGCCAGCGGCTGGCGCGCGTGCGGCCGGTGGGCGACCCGGCCGCCCCGGCCGTCGTCCACCACCGCGGCGACGTGCCCGCGGTGCGCGCGCAGCCAGGCCGGCCAGCCGTCCGGGCGGTCCTCCCGGGCCGCCGCGGGCGGCGCGGGCAGCAGCAGGGCGCCGCCCGCCGCGCCGCAGGCGGAGAGCAGGTGCCGTCGGGTCAGGAGCACGACGAATCTCCCCTCGGTAGTCCGTGGTTCCGGAAACTAGAGGGGAGGCGAGCCGCTTGTCAGCCCGTGCGCACCGCGAACGTCACGCCGGCGGCCGCCGGTTGTTCACGGATGAGCGTGCGGTCGGTCAACGGCAGGACACCGTCGAGCGCGTCGATCACGGCCTGCCGGGCCAGCGGCAGCACCTCGGCCACCGTGACGTCCCGGTCCAGCTCGTGGGACAGCGACGCGACGCCCGCGTCCCGGATGCCGCACGGGATGATCGCGCCGAACCCGCCGAGGTCGGCGTTGCAGTTGATCTCGAAGCCGTGCATCGTCACCCCGCGCTGCACCCGGATGCCGATGGCGGCGACCTTGCGCTCGACGCCCCGGTCATCGGCCGGGATCCACACCCCGCTGCGGCCCTCCACGCGCCCGGTGCGCACGCCGAGCTGGTCGCACACGTGGATCAGCGCCTGCTCCAGCCGCCGCACGTACTGCACCACGTCCAGCGGCTCGGCCAGCCCGACGACGGGGTAGCCGACCAGCTGGCCGGGGCCGTGCCAGGTGATCTTGCCACCGCGGTCGACGTCGAGGACCGGGATGTCGCCGCCGCGCGGGCGCTCCTCGGGCTCGGTGCGCCGGCCGCAGGTGTAGACGGGCGGGTGCTCCAGCAGGAGCATCGTGTCGCCGATGGCGCCGTCGGCGCGGGCCTCGGCGAGTTCGCGCTGCAGCTCCCACGCGGCCAGGTAGTCCGTGGTGCCCAGCTCGCGCACGTCGATCGGGTCCGTCGAGGTGCGGCAGGAGAGTTCAAGGCTGCTCACGCCCCGACCCTACGCCCACGGGGAGCAGCCGCAGGGGCAGGGTCGCGAGCAGCCCGACCCCCGTCGTGGCCAGCGCCGCGCCCACCGTGTCGGTGAACCAGTGCACGTCCAGCACGACCCGGCTGGCGGCGGTGAGGGCCACCGCGACGACCGCCAGGGCGACGGCCTTGCGCAGGTGCCGGCGGGCCAGGTGCGCGCACAGCACCACGCCGGTGAACACCACCGCCGTGACCGCCGTGACGTGCCCGCTGGGGTAGGAGGGCAGGTGGTGCTCCACCGGCCGCACCCGGTCGTAGGCGAAGCGGGCCAGGACCGTCGACCAGGCCACCGACAGCAGCACCGCGGCCCTGAGGACCAGCGGCTCCCGCGCCAGCAGCGCGCGCAGGCCCAGCGAGACCACGGCGACCACGGCCAGGCCGGGGCTGAGCAGGAAGCTGACCACCGCCGCCGCGGCCACCAGCTCCGGGCCGAGCGCGCCGGCGGCGCCGCGCAGCGCGGCGTCCAGCCCCGGGACCTCGCGGTGCACCGAGCAGCCCAGCACCACCGACGCCAGCACGAGCACCGCGCCGACGGAGCCCAGCGCCGGCCTCGTCATCGGTGCAGGGCCGCCGCCACCGCCGCGCCCAGGTTCGGGTGCAGGAACCGGAAGCCGCTGCGCTCCAGGACCTTGGGCACCGCGCGCTGGCCCGCCAGGACGCCCTCCCCGGCGATCTCGCCCAGGACCGCCCGCAGCGCGAACGCGGGCACCACCCAGGGCGTCGGCCGGTGCAGGGCGCGGCCGAGGGTGCGGGTGAACTCGGCGTTGGTGACCGGGGCGGGCGCGGTCAGGTTCACCGGGCCGCGCACCTCGTCGTGCGCCAGGACGTGCCCGATCGCGGCGGTCACGTCGTCCAGCGAGATCCACGGCATGTACTGGCGGCCGTCGCCCAGGCGCCCGCCGAGGAAGCCCTGGAACAGCGGCTTGACCTTGCCGAACAGCCCGCCCGACGGGCTGATCACCAGCCCGGTGCGCAGCCGGACGACGCGCTGCGACCCCGCCGGCGCGGTCGCGGCCTCCCACCGGCGGCACAGCTCGGCCAGGAAGCCCGCGCCCGAGGGCGCCGACTCGTCCACGACCACGTCCCCGGTGTCGCCGTAGTAGCCGACCGCGCTCGCGTTGACCAGGACCGGCACGCCGTGCTCGGCCACGGCCGCGGCCAGCACCTCGGTCGGGATGGTGCGGCTGTCCAGCAGCACCTGCTTGCGGGCGTGGTTCCAGCGCTTGTCGGCCACCCCGGCGCCGCACAGGTTGACCACCGCGTCCGCGCCCGCCAGCGCGCCCGGCGCGATCCGCCCGGCCGGCGGGTCCCAGTCCCGCTCGTCCGGCGCGGTGGGGCGGCGGCGGACCAGGCGCACCACCTCGTGCCCCGCCGCGCGCAAGGCGGCCACCAGGCTGGTGCCGATGAAGCCGGAGGAACCCGCGACCACTACCCGCATGGGTTGATCGTCTCGCAGCGCGCGGGCCGCCGCACAGCGGCGGTCGCGCCACGCGGGCCGCCGGCGCCCGCTTCGCGCCGAAGGGGCCGCCGCCGAGCGGTGGCGCCCGGCAGCGGCCCCTTCGAGGGTCGAGCCCTACAGGCCGAGGTCGGCCTCGAACGAGCCCTCCTCCAGGCGGTTCTTCACCGCGGTGAGGAACCGGCCCGCGTCCGCGCCGTCGACCAGGCGGTGGTCGTAGGTCAGCGCGAGGTAGGCCATGGACCGGATCGCGATGGTGTCGTCGCCGTTGTCGTCGGTGATCACCACGGCGCGCTTCTTGACCACGCCGACGCCCAGGATGCCGACCTGCGGCTGCTGGATGATCGGGGTGTCGAACAGCGCGCCGTTGCTGCCGAGGTTGGTCAGCGAGAACGTGCCGCCGGTCAGCTCGTCCGGGGTGAGCTTGTTCGCGCGGGCGCGCGCCGCCAGGTCGCCGATCTTGTGCGACAGGCCGGCCAGGTTGAGGTCGCCCGCGTTCGAGATCACCGCGTTGAGCAGGCCGCGCTCGGTGTCGATCGCGATGCCCAGGTGCTCGGCGCCGTGGTAGACGACCTCCTTCTTCTCCTCGTCGATGGACGCGTTGAGCACCGGGTGCTGCTTGAGCGCCTCGACGGCCGCCTTCGCGAAGAACGGCAGGAACGTCAGCTTCACGCCCTCGCGCTGCTCGAACGCCGCCTTGGCGCGGTTGCGCAGCCGGGCGACCTTGGTGACGTCCACCTCGAACACCTGGGTGAGCTGCGCCGAGACCTGCAGCGACTCGCGGGTGCGCTGCGCGACGATCTGGCGCAGGCGCGGCAGCTTCTGCACCGTCCCGCGCTTGCCGCTGGTGTCGGCGGCGGGGGCGCTCGCCACCCGCTGCGCCGGCGCCGACGGGGCCTGGGCGGGAGCGGCCGGAGCCGGGGCCGGGGCCTTGGCGGCCTCGACGGCGGCCAGCACGTCCTGCTTGCGGATCCGACCGCCGACGCCCGTGCCCTTGAGCGAGGCGAGGTCGACGCCGTTCTCCGAGGCCAGCTTGCGCACCAGCGGCGTCACGTACGGCGTGCCGTTGGCGCCGTCCTCGTCGGACCGGGCCGGGGTCGACTGCTGCTGCTGCTGCGCCGGGGCGGGCTGCTGCGCCGGCGCGGGCTTCGGGGCGGGGGCGGGGTTCGGCGCCTCTTCCCGGGGCTCCTCCCGGGCCGGAGCCGGCTTCGGGGCCTCCGCGGCGGGCTTGGGCGCTTCGGGCTCCGACTCGGGCTCGGAGGCCGCCGGGGAGCCGGAGCCGATCACGGCGAGCTTGCCGCCGACCTCGACGGTCTCGTCCTCGCCCGCGCTGATCTCCAGCAGGGTGCCCGCGACCGGCGAGGGGATCTCGGTGTCGACCTTGTCGGTCGAGACCTCCAGCAGCGGCTCGTCGACCTCGACGGAGTCGCCGACCTGCTTGAGCCAGCGGGTGACGGTGCCCTCGGTGACGCTCTCGCCGAGCGCCGGCATGGTCACCGGGGTGCCCTCGGCGGAGCCGCCGGACGTGCCCTCGGCGGAGCCGCCGGACCGGGCGGGCGCCTGCTGCTGCGCGGGCGCCTCGGCCTGCGGCTCGGGCTCGGGCTCGGGGGCGGACTGCGGTTCGGGCTGGGCCTCCTCGGCGGGGGCGGCGCCGCCGCCGGAGGTCGAGTCGGCCCCGCTGTCGCCGGCGCCGTCGCCGATGACGGCGAGTTCGGCGCCGACCTCGACGGTCTCGTCCTCCTGGGCGACGATCTTCTGGAGGACGCCTGCCGCCGGCGAGGGGATCTCGGTGTCGACCTTGTCGGTCGAGACCTCCAGCAACGGCTCGTCGACCTCGACGCGGTCACCCTCCTGCTTCAACCAGCGGGTGACCGTGCCCTCGGTGACGCTCTCGCCGAGTGCGGGCATTTGGACGGAGAAGGCCATCGTTCGCTGACTCCTCGTGCGTGGGTCGGTGATCGGCTGACTGGGGTGCGACGGTCAGCCGTGCACGTGCAGCGGCTTGCCGGCCAGGGCGAGGAAAGCCTCGCCGAGGGCTTCTGTCTGGGTCGGGTGGGCGTGGACCAGCGGGGCCACGTCCTCGGGGTAAGCCTCCCAGCTGTAGATCAGCTGGGCCTCGCCGATCAGCTCGCCGACCCGCTCGCCGACCATGGTGACGCCGACCACCGGGCCGTCGGGCGCCTTGACCAGCTTCACTCCGCCGGCGGTCTTCAGGATCTGGGACTTGCCGTTGCCCGCCAGGTCGTAGACGAACGTCTCGACCGAACCGTACTTCTCCTTGGCCGCGGCCTCGGAGAGGCCGACCGAGGCGACCTCCGGCTTGCAGTAGGTGACGCGCGGGATGCCCGCCTCGTCGATGACCTTCGGGTCCTGCCCGGCGATCTCCTCCGCGACGAAGATGCCCTGCTGGAAGCCGCGGTGCGCGAGCTGCAGGCCCGCCACCACGTCGCCGACGGCGTAGACGTTCGGCAGCGAGGTGCGCAGGCGCTCGTCGGTGACGACGAAACCGCGCTCGATCCGGACGCCGGCCTCCTCGTAGCCGTGGCCGGCGGTGTTGGGGCCGCGGCCGACGGCGACCAGCAGGAGGTCCGCGTCGAGCACGTCGCCGGACTCCAGGGTCACCGAGACGCCCTCGTCGGTCTGCTTCGCGCCGGTGAACTTCACGCCGGTCTTGAACTTGATGCCCCGGCGGCGGAAGGCCCGCTCCAGCTGCTTGGACGCGTACTCGTCCTCGGCGGGCACCAGGCGGGGCAGCGCCTCCACGATGGTCACGTCCGCGCCGAAGGAGGCCCACACGCTGGCGAACTCGACGCCGATCACGCCGCCGCCGAGCACGACGACCTTCTCCGGGATGAAGTCCAGGTTCAGCGCCTGGTCGCTGGTGACGACCCGGCCGCCGATCTCCAGGCCCGGCAGGCTGCGCGCGTAGGAGCCGGTGGCCAGCACGACGTTCTTCCCGGTGTACCGGTCGCCGTTCACCTCCACCGTGGTCGGTCCGACGAACGTGCCCGCGCCCTCGACCAGGGTGACCTTGTTGGCCTTCGCGAGGCCCTGGAGCCCCTTGTACAGGCGGCCGACCACGCCGTCCTTGTAGGAGTTGACCCCGGCGATGTCGATGCCCTCCAGCGACGACTTCACGCCGAACTGGTCGCCCTCGCGGGCGTTGTCCGCGACCTCCGCCGCGTGCAGCAGCGCCTTGGTGGGGATGCAGCCGCGGTGCAGGCAGGTGCCACCCAGCTTGTCCTTCTCGACCAGGACGACGGACAGGCCGAGCTCCGCCGCGCGGAAGGCGCAGGCGTAGCCGCCCGAGCCGCCACCGAGGATCACGAGGTCGGCGGAGGTGTCGGTCACGGGATCTCCCTGGAGAGCTTGATGCCTTACTTCGCGCGGGTGCGCGCGGGTGATTGCCATCTTGTCACTACTTCGGGGACGGCGGCGACGCGGTGTCCTCTTGGGAGGATTTGGCCCTGCCTTCACGCGCGCGCCGGCACCATGGTCGCCACGCATCCCCACAGGAGGTGGCCCGGTGGGTCTGTTCGACCGTTTCCGCAGGAAGCAGCGCCCGGGCGTGCTGCGAACGGCCACGTCCACGGACACCGGCCACCTGGAGCAGTGGGCGGCGGCGCGGCGGGGTGTCGAGGCGTACGTCGAGCCCAGGACGACCGTGACGGAGACCACGGTCGTGCTGGTCGCGCACGACGGGGAGTGGACGCGGCGGCGCATCGACGGCGCGGAGGGCGCGAAGAAGCTGGCGAAGAAGCTGGGCATCCCGATCTACGACGCGGGCATCGTCGGCTACCCCAAGCGGATGCGCGAGTACACGCGCCGCAAGAACCGGGACGGCTGAGGCCGGACCGCCGGGGGGCGGGCCGGCGCTGTTCCGGAACTCGTTGCGCCGCAACGGTTTCCACTTGATCGACCGCGTCCGGGCACGCTTCGCGGGGGTGCCGCGGCACCCCCGCGGGGCCGGTGGCGGGTCCCCGGGCGTCGCCCGGGGACCCGCCACCGCAAACCGGCTCCGGTCGACCGACGGCGACCGGCCGGTCACCGTCAGCCGTTGGCGGCGATGTCCGCCAGCAGGGCCGCCAGGGTCCGGACGGGGACGCCCGTGCCGCCCTTGGTGGTGTACCCGTAGGGGCCGCCGCTGTGGAACGACGGCCCGGCGATGTCGACGTGCGCCCACGGCACGCCCTCGGCCACGAACTCGCGCAGGAACACGCCGGCGGCCAGCATCCCGCCGAAGCGGTGGCCCGCCACGTTGGCGATGTCGGCCAGGCGCGAGTCCAGGTCGCCCCGCAGCTCGTCGGGCAGCGGCATGGACCAGGCGTGCTCGCCCACCGCGCGGCCCAGCGCGGCGACCCGGTCCCGGAACTCCTCGGTGCCCATGACGCCGGCCGTGCGCTTGCCCAGCGCCACCACCTGCGCGCCGGTCAGCGTGGAGGTCTCGACCAGGTAGTCGGGGTTCTCCTCGCACGCCCGCACGATCGCGTCGGCCAGCACGATCCGGCCCTCGGCGTCGGTGTTGAGCACCTCGACGGTCTTGCCGCCGTACATGGTCAGCACGTCACCGGGCCGGTACGCCGTGCCGGAGGGCATGTTCTCCGCCAGCGCGGCCCACGCCGTCACCTCCAGCGGCACCTTGAGCTTCGCCGCCAGCACGACGGTGGCGACCACGGCCGCCGCGCCGCTCATGTCGGAGGTCATCTCGTCCATCCCGGCGGCGGGCTTGATCGAGATGCCGCCGGTGTCGAACGTGATGCCCTTGCCGACCAGCGCGACCTTCCTGGCCGCCTTCGGCCCCCGGTAGGTCACCCGGACCAGGCGGGGCGGCCGGGACGAGCCGCCGCCGACGCCGAGGATGCCGCCGAAGCCCTGCTTGCGCAGCGCCTTCTCGTCCAGCACCTCGACCTCGACGCCGTCCACGCCCTTGGCCAGGGCGGCGGCGCGCTCGGCGAAGGAGGCCGGGAACAGGTCGTTGGGCGGGGTGTTGATCAGGTCGCGGGTCGCGGTGACGGCCTCGGCGACGGCGGTCGCGGCCTTCACCGTCGCGCGGTGGGCCTTGGCCGTGCCCCCGGCGGGCACGACGAGGTCCACGCGCGCCACCGGCTCGTCGCCGGCCGCGGACTTGTAGGCGGTGAACTGGTAGGCGCCCATGACGGTGCCCTCCACCGCGGCGCCGAGGTGCAGCGCGGACAGCGTGGTCACGGCGCGCTTGCGGCCGGTCAGCGCGCGGGCGGCGGCGCCGGACGCGCGGCGCACCTGCTCCTCGCCGATCGCGCCGTCGGCGGGCTTGCCCAGGCCCACGGCGAGCAGGACCGGCGCGCCGAGCTTGCCGAAGGTGGGCAGCGTGACGACCTCTTCCGCCTTGCCGGTGGCCCCGACGGTGCGGAGGACGTCGAGCAGGCCGCCGTCGAACGCGGCGTCGACCGCGTCCGCGGCGCCCGCGAGGGCGAGGCCGTCCGGGCCCTGGGTGGTGCCCACCACGACGACGTCGGCGGTGGTAGTGCTCGGGTCACTGTCGGTGATGGCCAGCTTGGGCGCGGTCACGGCGGCTCCTTGACGTGGTCCTCCCGGCACTTCCTGGTTGTGCGGCGGGAACGTTGATGGATCGTGAAGAATGCTAAAGGTCTCGTTGACCAAGGTGACCGCCGCACTCTCGACAACGGGGAGTAACAATTAACAAGGTCGCGAATCGTCCTGCCGGGCGTTCGCAGTCACCCGGCCCGTATGCCACCGTGGAGCGGTGACAGTCACGCCCCGTGCCCGGGCCGTGGTCCTCGGCCTCGGCGCGACGCTGGGAGCCGGGATCCTCCTCGGGCCCGCCCCCGCCGCCGCCGCTGCCGGCCCCTGGTTCCCCCTGGCTGCCGCCCTGGCCGCCGTCGCCGCGCTGTGCAGCGCGTTCTCCACCGCCGACCAGCGCCGCGCCTACCCGGACGCGCCGGGCGGCTACGGCTACACCCGCAACCAACTCGGCCCGTGGCCGGGCCGGCTCGCCGCCAGTGCTCACCTGATCGGGCGATCCGGCCTGGCCGCGGCGCTCGCCGGGGTGGTCGGCGCGTACGCGTTCCCCGACGACCGGGTGCTCGGCGGAGCGCTGCTGATCGCCCTCACCGCGGTGGTCGGCCCGCGCCTGCGGACCCGGATCGGCTGGGTGCCGGTGCTGGTCGTGCTGGTCGTGCTGGCGCTGGTCGTGCTGGTCTGCTTCTCCGTCGCGCCGCCGGGCGACCCCGTGCCACCGGCGGACCCGGCGCGGGGCGGCGGCCTGGACGGGCTGATGAGCGCGGCCGGGCTGATGTTCGTCGTGTTCACCGGCTTCGAGCGCGTCACCGCGCCGCTGCCGGGCGACCAGCCCTTCACCACCCGCGCGCTGCACGTCGCCCTGCCCGTGCTGGTCGGGGTCGTGCTGGTGGTCGTGCTCGCGGTCGGCGCGGCCGTGCTGCACCAGCTGGGCGCGGCCCGCCTCGCGCTGTCGCCGGCCCCGCTGAGGGACGCCCTGATCGCCGCCGACGGCCGCGCCCTGGTCCCGGTCCTCGCCGTCGGCGCCGCCGTCGCCGGGGTGACCACGCTGGTCTTCGTGCTGGCCGGCGCCCGGCGCACGCTGGCGGGCCTGGTCGAGAACGGCGACCTGCCCGCGCTGCGCGCGCAGTGGCCGCTCGACGTCCTCACGGCGGTATTCGCCCTCACCGCTTTCCTGCTGCTGACGCCGACCACGGCCTTGGCCGTCGGCGCGTGCGGCACCGCTTTCTACTACGGCTTCACCAACGCCTCGGCCCGGATACTGCTCCAGGGGGACCGCACGTGGTCCATGCGCACGGCCTGCCTGGGCCTCGGCCTGTCGGTGCTGCTGGCGATGAACGCGCCTGTCGACGCATTGCTCATCACCGGCGTGGGCTTGGCGATCGGAACCGGCTTGCTGGGCCTCCACCGCGTGCGGCAACAACCGGTCGACCACCAACACCACCCCTGACCACCAGCCCGGAAAACCCCGGCAGCCCACACCGCCAACACCCCACCATCTACGACTTGCAACTTGCGCTCTACCTGCAGCCTGCGGGTCCACGGCACGCCCCCGTGCAGACCGGTGGCCTCGTGTTCTCCCCGTATGGCCTGCCCGAAGGGCTACCATGCTTTCTTGGGGGGCGCAAGCACGCTTTTCGCTTGCGCCCCCCAAGAAAGCATGGTCGTCTTTAGACAGGTCATGCGGGGGGAACACGACCGCTGTTTCTTTTCCTTCTCCTTGGCGGCCTGCCTGTCCGGCGAGGACTCTTTAAAGCTCTTCAGCTTGGATCCGTACAGCACCGAATCTCACCTGGATCGGTGCGCGATCTCAGTAAGAAAAGCGGCCGGGAGGCCCCCAAGGAGGAGGGAAGTGCGTCGTGTTCTCCCCGTACGGCCTGCCGGAGGCAATCATCTTTGTCGGGGGGTGTCAAGCGATGAAGCGTGCTTGACACCCCCCGACAAAGATGATTGGGCTGCGCCCAGGCCGTACGGGGAGAACACGAGGCACGAGGCTGCGCTGAAGCGCCGCCGCGCGGGGCGCGGCTTGCGGCGAGAGCTGAAGCGCCGCCGCGTGGAGCGCGGCCTACGGGAGTTGAAGCGCCGCTGCGCCGAGCGCCGCTTGTGGGTGGCCTGCTCGTCCCCAGCTGCCGACCGGGCCGGTGCCGACCGGCGTCGGCCGCAGGGCGGCTTCCGCGCAGCGCGCCGCACCCTCGGACGTCCGAGCGTCGGGACAGCGATTTTCCGAAGTCGCACTGCGAGCTAGTGTGCTGGCATGACGACCGCGTTGCCTTTCACCCGGACCCCCAACCCGCAGCCGGCGACCCCGGAACGGGTCGCGGAGGTACTTGCCAAGCCGGGCTTCGGGCAGCACTTCACCGACCACATGGTGACGATCCGCTGGAACCGCGAACAGGGCTGGCACGACGCCGCAGTCGAGCCCTACCACTCGCTGGAGCTGGACCCGGCGGCAATGGTGCTGCACTACGGCCAGGCGATCTTCGAGGGGCTCAAGGCTTACCGCCGGGCCGACGGCTCGATCGCCTCCTTCCGCCCCGAGGCCAACGCCGAGCGCCTGCGCGCCTCGGCCCGCCGCCTCGCCATGCCCGAGCTGCCCGACGAGCTGTTCCTCGGCTCGGTGCGCGAGCTGCTCGCCGTGGACGGCCGGTGGGTGCCCTCGGCCGCCGAGGAGTCGCTCTACCTGCGCCCGTTCATCTACGCGACGGAGAAGGGCCTGGGCGTGCGGCCCTCGTCCGAGTACCTCTACGTGCTCATCGCCTCGCCCGCGGGCTCCTACTTCGCGGGCGGCCTCAAGCCGGTGACGGTGTGGTTGTCCACCGAGTACGTGCGCGCGGCGCCCGGTGGCACGGGGGCGGCCAAGTTCGCGGGCAACTACGCGGCGTCGCTGGTCGCGCAGGCGCAGGCCGCCGAGCAGGGCTGCGACCAGGTGGTCTGGCTGGACGCGGTGGAGCGCCGCTGGGTCGAGGAGATGGGCGGGATGAACCTGTTCTTCGTCCTCGGGTCGGGCGAGGGCGCGCGCGTCGTCACGCCGGAGCTGTCCGGCGCGCTGCTGCCCGGCATCACCCGGGACTCGCTGCTGCGCCTGGCCGCCGACTTCGGCTACGGGGTCGAGGAGCGCCGCTTCTCCACCGAGGAGTGGGAGAAGAAGGCCGAGTCGGGCGAGCTGACCGAGGTGTTCGCGTGCGGCACGGCGGCCGTCATCACCCCCGTCGGGCACGTCAAGCACGCCGGCGGCGAGTTCAGCGTCTCCGGCGGCGCGACCGGCGAGGTGACGATGCGGCTGCGCGAGCGGCTGACCGGCGTCCAGCAGGGCCTGGTCGAGGACCGCCACGGCTGGATGACGACCCTGGGCTGACCCGGGCCGGCGACCGTCAGACCGACCGTCAGACCGACGAGCAGACGGCGAGCACGACCAGGCTCGCCGTCTCGCACGCCGCGCCCAGGACGTCGCCGGTGATCCCGCCGAAGCGCCGGCGGGTGTGCCGGACCAGCAGCAGCACCAGCGCCCCGGCCAGGGCCACGGCGATCGGGCCGTGCCAGGGCGCGACGAGGAACCCCGCCGCGGCCAGCGCGACCCACCAGGCCGCGGCGACCAGCGGGGACTGGGTGCCGGCCACCAGGGCGCCCAGCCCGTCCGGCCGCGCGGGCGCCACGCCGCGCAGGCAGCACAGGACGAACGCGGCCCGGCCGGTGGCCAGGGCCAGCACCACCGCCGCCCACGGCGCGGCCGGCAGCGCGGCGGCCTGCCCGCCGAGCACGACGATCAGCGCGACCACCGCGAACGGGCCCGCGCCGCCGTCCTTCATCACCGCCAGCGCCCGCTCCGGCGGCCCGTAGCAGCCCAGGCCGTCGGCGGTGTCGGCCAGCCCGTCCAGGTGCATCCCGCGGGTGGCCAGCGCCAGGCCGCCGACGGTGAGGAACCCGACCAGCGGCGCGGGCGCGCCCAGCCGGGACAGGCCCTGCACCGCGCCCGCGGCGGCCAGCCCGAGCAGCGCGCCGACCAGCGGCGCGCAGGCGATCGCCCGGCGGGCCGCCCCGGTGTCGACCGCGTCCACCCGGATCGGCAGCACGGTCAGCCAGGACAGCGCCAGCCGCATCAGGCGGGCCCGGAGACGCCCGCGCCGTCGAAGGTCGCCATCTCCGCCAGCACCTTGGTCGCCATCGCCACCAGGGGCAGCGCGGCCACCGCGCCGGAGCCCTCGCCCAGGCGCAGGCCGAAGTCCAGCAGCGGCTCCAGGGCCAGGTGGTTGAGGGCCAGGGCGTGCGCGGGCTCCGCGGACAGGTGCCCCGCGACCCACCACTCGCGGGCGCCGGGCGCCAGCTCCTCGGCCACGATCGCCGCCGCGCCGACCACGACGCCGTCCAGGACCACCGGCGTGCGGCGCACCGCCGCCTGCGCCAGGAAGCCCGCGATCGCGGCCAGGTCGGCGCCCGCGGCGGTCGCCAGCAGCCGCACCGGGTCGCCGATCACCGGGCGGGCGCGGCGCAGGGCGTCGCGGATCGCCGCCGTCTTGCGCATCCAGCCCCGGTCGTCCACGCCCGTGCCGCGGCCGACCACCGCGACCGGCTCCGAACCGGTCAGGGCGGCCACCAGCACGGCCGAGGGCGTGGTGTTGCCGATGCCCATGTCGCCGGCGACCAGGATGTCCGCGCCGCCGTCGACCTCCTCGTCGGCCAGCCGGCGGCCCAGCTCGACCGCGCGCTCGGCCTCCTCGAGGGTCAGCGCGTCCTCGCGGTCGATCGACCCGGAGCCGCGGCGGACCTTGTGGTCGCCCACGGCGGTCTCGGAGTCGACCGCGACGTCCACCACGCGCACGGTCGCGCCCGCCACGGTGGCGAGCACGTTCACCGCCGCGCCGCCCGCCAGGAAGTTCGCGACCATCTGGCCGGTGACCTCGCTCGGGTAGGCCGACACGCCGTGCTGCGCCACGCCGTGGTCGCCCGCGAACACCACGACGCGCGGCCGGGTGAACGGCCGGGGCGGGCACTCGCCCTGGCAGGAGGCCACCCAGACGCCCAGCTCCTCCAGCTTGCCCAGCGAACCCGCGGGCTTCGTCAGCGTCGCCTGCCGGGCGACGGCCCGGCGGCGCGCGCCCTCGTCGGGCGCCTTGACGGGCGGGAACTCGATGGTCACCGACTACCTCCGGCCTCGCGCAGTCGCAGTGGGATCCCGGCGACGACCAGCAGCACCTCGTCGCAGACCTCGGCCAGCCGCGCGTTGAGCGAGCCGAGGTGGTCGCGGAAGAGCCTGCCAGAGCGGGTGCCCGGCACCACGCCCAGCCCGACCTCCGCGCTGACCAGCACCAGGCGGGCCCGGGTCCGGGACACCGCCCCGACCAGCGCGGCGCACTGCCGCTCCACCGCGCCGGCGTCGCCGCCCTCCCACGCGCCGGCGTCGTCCAGCGCGCCCACCAGCCACGTCGCCACGTCGTCCACCAGGATCGGGGGGTCGGTCGCGGCCGTCGCGGTGAGCAGCGCGACGAGGTCGTCGGGCGCGGGCGCCTCCACGGTGTGCCAGGTGGCGGGGCGGCGCGCCACGTGCCGCTCGATGCGCAGGTCCCAGTCGGCGTCGTCCGGGTAGCGGCGGGCGGTGGCCACGTAGGTCACCACGTCGTCGCGCAGGACGCCCTCGGCGTGCGCCGACTTCCCGGAGCGGGCGCCGCCCAGTACGAGTGTCCGATGCGTCACACCGCACTCCATCCGGTTCCGGTCGGCTCGGGCCATAGCCTGTTCGGGCACAGGAGCCCGTCCGGGAACGCTACCCGGAGGACGTCGCCGAGGAGGCCGTCATGGAGTACCGCTGGCGGTATCAGGACGAGCAGGGCCGTGAGGTCGACGGGCCGGCGGAGCGGTTCGCCGACCAGACCGCCGCCGAGGACTGGTTCAGCGCGGTGTGGCCCTCCCTGCGGGAGGTCGGGGTCGCGCAGGTGACGCTGCTGCGCAGCGAGTCCGAGGTCTACGGCCCGATGTCGCTGGCGCCCGCCGACTAGGCCCGCGCCGGGCGGATCGGGGCGTCCCGGCCCCGCGGCGGGGCCGGGACACCGCGCGCTCACGGGGTGACCGTGAGCCTCGGGTCGGTCTCCACGACGCCCTCCAGGACGGCGTCGATCTTCTCCAGCAGCTCGGCCTCCAGCTTCACGCCGGCGGCCTTGACGTTCTCGTGCACCTGCTCGGGCCGGGACGCGCCGATGATGGCGGAGGCGACGTTCGGGTTCTGCAGCACCCAGGCGACCGCGAGCTGCGCCAGGGACAGGCCCGCCTCCTCGGCCAGCGGCTTGAGCTGCTGGACCTTCTCCAGCACCTCGTCGCGCAGGAACCGGGAGATGAACTTCGAGCCGCTCTCGTCGGTGGCGCGGGACCCGGCGGGCACCGGCTGACCCGGCAGGTACTTGCCGGTGAGCACGCCCTGCGCGATGGGCGACCAGACGATCTGGCTGACGCCCTCCCGCTCGGAGGTCGGCACGACCTGCGACTCGATGACCCGCCACAGCATCGAGTACTGGGGCTGGTTGGAGATGAACGGCACGTTCAGCTCGCGCGCCAGCTCCGCGCCGCGGGCGATCTGCTCGGCGTTCCACTCCGACACGCCGATGTAGAGCACCTTGCCCTGGCGGACCAGGTCCGCGAAGGCCAGCATGGTCTCCTCCAGCGGCACCGTCCGGTCGTAGCGGTGCGCCTGGTAGAGGTCGACGTAGTCGGTCTGGAGGCGCTCCAGCGAGGCGTGCGCCGACTCCATGATGTGCTTGCGGCCCAGGCCCTTGTCGTTCGGGCCGCCGGGGCCGGTCGGCCAGAAGACCTTCGTGAACAGCTCGTACGAGGCGCGCCGCTGCCCCTTGAGCGCCCGGCCGAGCACCGACTCGGCGGCGGTGTTGGCGTAGACGTCGGCCGTGTCGAACGTCGTGATCCCGACGTCCAGCGCGGCGTGGACGCAGGCGGTGGCCTGCTCCTCCTCCACCTGGGAACCGTGGGTGAGCCAGTTGCCGTACGAGATCTCGCTGATGTTGAGGCCGCTGCGGCCCAGGCGTCGGAACTCCATGGCGGCGAGTCTAGTGAGGTGGTCGTTCGGGTTGCTAATGAAGTCCGGGTGACGCGGGTCAGACCTGCGCGCCGTAGGTCACCCGCGGCTTCGGGACGCGCAGGCGGCGCAGCTGACTGGCCCGGATGAACGCGTACCAGCCGATGGACAGGCCGCGGGAGGTGTCCTGCGGGAACTTCCGCCGCACGCGCTTGGTGACCAGGCGGCCCAGGACGACGCCCTCCACGACCATCGCCAGCAGCATGAACGTCGTCAGCAGGGTCGCGTACTGCTGCACGGCGGGCGCGGGGACCAGCAGGGCCACGAAGACCAGGATCGCCAGCGGCATGAACAGGCCCATGAGGTTGCGGCGGGAGTCCACCAGGTCCCGGATGTAAGCCTTGACCGGCCCGCGGTCGCGGGGGAGCAGGTACTTGTCCTCGCCGGCCATCATCCGCTGGCGGCGCTCCACGGCCGCGGCGCGGCGCTCCTCCTTCGACACCTTGTTGCCGCGCATCCGCTTCAGCGCCTCGCGCTGGGTGCGCGGCGGCGGCGGCACCGGGCCCCGGCGCCGGTTCTCCGCCTCGCGGCGCTTCGGGGTGGGCTTGCCCTTGCCGGGGGTGCGCGCCGGGTCGGTGGCCGACGCCTCCACCGGGGTGTCTTCGGCGGGCGGGGCGGCTTCGTCGGGGTTGCGGCGCAGGAACCTCACTCCCCAAGAGTAGGAGATGCCCGGTTGCGTACCCTTCGCGAGGTGCGGGTCGTCATCGCGCCGGACTGCTTCGGCGGAACGCTGAGCGCGCGGGAGGCCGCCGGGGCCGTCGCCGCCGGCTGGCGGCGGGCCGCGCCGGGGGACGAGCTGCTGCTGCGCCCGCTCGCCGACGGCGGGCCCGGGTTCGTCGACGTGCTGCACGCCGCGCTGGGCGGCGAGGTGCGCCGGGAGGCGGTCACCGGCCCGCGCGGGGAGCCCGTCGAGGCGCGGTGGCTGGAGCACGACGGGACCGGCTACGTCGAGTCGGCCCAAGCCTGCGGCCTGCACCTGGTGCCGGCGGACGAGCGGGCGGCCGCGGCGGAGACCGCCGGCACCAGGGGCGTGGGCGAGCTGGTCGCCGCCGCCCTCGCCCGCGGCGCCCGGACCGTCGTGGTGGGGCTCGGCGGCTCCGCGACCACCGACGGCGGCGCGGGGCTGCGGGAGGTGCTGGCCGACCCGGCCGCCGTGGCGGGCGTCGAGCTGGTCGCGGCCTCCGACGTGGCGAACCCGCTGCTCGGGCCGCACGGCGCGGCGCGCGCGTTCGGACCGCAGAAGGGCGCTTCGCCGGAGGCCGTGGCCCGCCTGGAGGCGCGGCTCGCCGGGATGGCGGAGCTGGCGGCGGTGCGCGACCTGCCGGGGGCGGGCGCGGCGGGCGGGCTGGGCGCGGCCCTGCTGGCGCTGGGCGCCCGCGCGACCTCCGGCGCGGGGCTGGTCCGGCGGCTGACCCGGCTGGACGACGCGCTGGACCGCGCCGACCTGGCGGTCACCGGCGAGGGCTCGTTCGACTGGCAGTCGCTGCGCGGGAAGCTGGTCACGGCGGTGGCGGGCGCCGCCGCCGAGCGCGGGCTGCCCTGCGTGGTGCTCGCCGGCCAGGTCTCGGTGGGGCGGCGCGAGGCGGCGGCGGCCGGCGTCCAGGAGGCGCACTCGGTCGCCGAGCACGCCGGCTCGGTGGCGGCCTCGCTCCGCGACCCCGCCGGGACGCTGGCCGCGCTGGCCCGGGACGTGGCGAGTCGGTGGTCACAGCGCGGCTCGTGACGGTTGTGGGACGATGGTGGGAGGAACAAAGCGGGTACCGCCCGTGTTTGCAGGGAAAGATGCCCGCAAAGGACCTCTGAGGGAGAGCCATGACGACTGCTCAGGATGCAGCGACTCCGACTCCTGACGCACCGCCCACCCACGGCGTGACGCTGACCGACGCGGCGGCCGTGAAGGCGAAGGCGCTGCTCGACCAGGAGGGCCGCGACGACATGCACCTGCGCATCGCCGTCCAGCCCGGTGGCTGCGCCGGCCTGCGTTACCAGCTGTTCTTCGACGAGCGCACGCTCGACGGCGACGCCCTGCGGGACTTCGGCGGCCTCAAGGTGGCCGTGGACCGCATGAGCGCCCCGTACGTCGAGGGCGCGGTGATCGACTTCGTGGACACGATCGAGAAGCAGGGCTTCACGATCGACAACCCGAACGCGGGCGGCTCCTGCGCCTGCGGCGACTCGTTCCACTGAGTTCGGACAGCTCCGCGGAAGGGCCCCCGCCGGTCGAGGCGGGGGCCCTTCGCGCTTCCGGGGCCTCGGGCGCCCTGCCGCTGCGGGGCCGCGGCCGGCGGGCGCCGGGGCTGCTCGTGGTCGGCGGGCGCCGGGGCTTCAGCGGTCAGAGGGGCCGGGGCTTCGGCGCGACCCCCGGGTTCGGCGTGACCTCCGGCTTCGGCGCGACTCAGACGTAGATCTCCAGGCCGGCCACCTGCGCCGCGCACGCGTCGGTGACCTGCCAGGGCTCCGCCGCGCCCGGTTCGGGCAGCGCCCCGCCCCGCGGGCGCAGTTCCGCGGGCATCGCGGCGCAGTCCTCGATCAGCTCGTCCAGCGTGTCCGCTTCCGGGTTCCTCACGTCGGGCGACGTTAGGCGGGCCGTCGCCCCGGCGACAGCCCTACCGGGCGGTAGTCGCCGGTGGGGCTGCCGTCCGCTCAGGCGCGCGCCGCAGGGGCCCGGCGCGCCGCCGAGCCCATCGGGCAGTACGGCCCGGTGGGGCCCCGGACGCCGGTGGGGCCCCGGACGCCGGAGAGGCCCCGGACGCCGGAGAGGCCCCGGCGGTGCGCCGGGGGCCTCTCGTCGAGCACGTCGGCCGGGTCCCGCGGGACGCGGCCGGCCGGTCAGAGCTTGACCGGGTAGTGCGGCTCGGGCACCTGCGGGCGGATGCGGCCCTCCACGAAGATGCCGTGCCAGATCATGAACACCAGCAGCGCCCAGATGCGGCGGCTGTTGTCCGCCACGCCCGACCGGTGCTCCTCGATGACCCGCAGCACGGCGCCCTTGTCGATGTACTGCTCGGTCTGAGACTTGCGCACGATGTCGATCGCCCACTCGTGCATCTCGTCCTTGAGCCAGTGCCGGATCGGCACCGGGAAGCCCAGCTTGCGCCGGTTGAGCACGTGCGCGGGCACGATGTCGCGGATCGCCCGGCGCAGCGCGTGCTTGGTCGTCTCCTTGGTCAGCTTCAGCTCCGACGGCACCTGGGAGGCGATCCGGAACACCTCGGGGTCCAGGAACGGCACCCGCAGCTCCAGCGAGTTCGCCATCGTCATCTTGTCGGCCTTGACCAGGATGTCGCCGCGCAGCCAGGTGAACAGGTCCACGTGCTGCATCCGGGTCACCGGGTCCCAGCCCTGCGACTCCCGGTAGGGGCCGGCCGTCACGTCCTGGTGCGACACCGCCGGGTCGTAGGTGCGCAGCACCTGCCGCAGCTGGTCGTCGAGGAAGATCCGGGCGTTGCCGTAGTAGCGCTCCTCCAGGGTCAGCGCGCCCCGCCGCAGCAGGTCCTTGCCGCGCACGCCCTGCGGGATCTTCGTGGACACCCGGCCCATGGCCTTGCGCAGCGCGCCCGGCACCTTCTCGAACGGCGCCAGCGACAGCGGCTCGCGGTAGATGGTGTAGCCGCCGAACAGCTCGTCGGCGCCCTCGCCGGACAGCACGACCTTCACGTGCTCGCGCGCCTCGCGGGCGATGAACCACAGCGGCACCAGCGCCGGGTCGGCCACAGGGTCGTCCAGGTACCAGGTGATCAGCGGCAGGGCGTCCATCATCTCCTGCGCCGTCACCGCCCGGACCACGTGCTTCACGCCGATCGCCGCCGCCGACTCGGCCGCCACGTCGATCTCCGAGTAGCCGGACCGCTCGAACCCGGTGGTGAAGGTGATCAGGTCCGGGTTGTGCTCCTTGGCCAGCGCCGCGACCACCGTCGAGTCGATGCCGCCGGACAGGAACGAGCCGACCGTCACGTCCGCCCGCATGTGCTTGGCCACCGAGTCCCGCAGGGCCTCGGTGATCTCGTCGTAGAGCCGGTTGGCGTCGGCCTCGCCGTGCACCGCGCGCGGCCGGAACGTCGCCGGGAAGTACCGCTCGACCACCGGCCGGCCGCCCGGGGCCACGGTGAACGACGTGCCGGACTCGATCCGGTGGACCCCGCCGTGCAGCGACTCCGGCTCGGGCACGTACTGCAGGATCAGGTAGTGCTGGAGCGCCTTGCGGTCCAGCTCGGGGCGGATGCCCAGGGTCGGCGCCAGCTCCAGCACCGACTTCTTCTCGCTGGAGAACGCCACCCCGCCGGGGCCGGCGGCGTAGTACAGCGGCTTGATGCCGAACGGGTCGCGCGCGCCGAAGACGACCTTGCGCTCGGAGTCCCAGATGAGGAACGCGAACATCCCTCGCAGCTTGGCCACCGCCGCCGGGCCCCAGTAGTGGTAGGCCGCGACGATGGTCTCGGTGTCGCCGTCGGTGGCGAACACCGCCCCGAACTGCTTGGTCAGCTCGGCCCGCAGCTCCAGGTAGTTGTAGATCTCACCGTTGAAGTTGATGGTGTACCGGCCGGGCAGCTCCGGCGGGCCCCAGTGCAGCGGCTGGTGCGAGTGCTCGATGTCGATGATGGCCAGCCGGTTGAAGCCGAACACCACCTGGCCGCCCTGCCAGGTGCCCGTCTCGTCGGGGCCGCGGTGCCGCTGGCAGCGCATCGCGGCGGCCACCGCCGAGCGACCCTGCTCGGCTTCGTTCTCGCCAGGGCAAACCAGTCCAACCAGGCCGCACACGCCGTTGCACCTTTCGTGGGGTGTGGAGAAGTACCCAGTATGCCGGGACCCCTTCGTGTGACCGAAACTGCACCGCGCTGGTGCTGCCCCCGAGGGGTGTTCACCCGTCGCCTGAGCTACGCTCCCGCATGATCCGGCAAGGGCTCGCCATCGCCCTTGCCTGCGAGCTTTCAACGAGGAGGCGGCGAGCAGTGGGCCTGAAGGAGGGCACCAGGGCAGCGCGGCTGGCGAAGGTCGCCGGGCTGGTCGGCCTGGTCGGCGTCGGGGCCACCGGTTGCTCCACGGATGAGGTGCTGCGCTTCGGCTGGCCGGTGGCCGTGACGCCGCAGGCCGAGCGGATGCGCGAGCTGTGGACCTGGTCGGTCGTCGCCGCGCTCGCGGTGGGCGTGATCGTCTGGGGGCTGATCCTCTGGTCGGTGGCCTTCCACCGGAAGAAGAGCGAGGAGCTGCCCCGCCAGGTGGCCTACAACCTGCCGCTGGAGCTCGTCCTCATCGTCGTGCCGACGATCATCGTCGCGGTGCTGTTCTACTTCACCGCGGTCACGCAGAACTACGTCATCAAGAAGTCCGGCAACCCGGACGTGCGGGTCGACGTGATCGCGTTCCAGTGGAACTGGGAGTTCAAGTACCCCGAGTACAAGACCGACCGGGACGACCAGCCGGTGAGCACGGTCGGCTCGTCGGGCGAGATCCCGCTGCTGGTGCTGCCCCAGGGCCGGTCGATCGAGTTCAAGCTGGCGTCCACCGACGTCATCCACTCGTTCTACGTGCCGGAGTTCCACTTCAAGCGGGACGTCTTCCCCGCGGCGAAGAAGAACAACCAGGACGACTCGTTCGAGATCAGCCAGATCGACCGGACCGGCTCGTTCGTCGGCCGCTGCGCCGAGCTGTGCGGCGTGTACCACGCGGTGATGAACTTCGAGGTCCGGGCGCTGGAGCCGGCCGTGTTCGACCGGTACATGTCGCTGCGCGAGAAGAACAACCCCCAGACGGGGCTGCCGTACACCGCCGCGGAAGCGCTGACCGAGCTGGACTGCGGTGAGCTGTGCACGCCGTACGCGGTCACGACCAAGCCCTTCGACACCGACCGGACCGTCCGCGAGGCGTCCGGCGGCGGGAAGTAGGAGGACGCTGCGATGAAGGTCGAAGCCCGCATTTTCGACTTGGTGATGGCGTTCTCGTTCGTGGTGGCCGTGGTGTACGGCTACTGGACGTGGGACTCCTCGGGCGCGGTCGAGCCGACCGGCACGGTGGCGCTGGCCCTGACCGGCGGCCTGGCCCTGATCGTCGGCACGTACTTCCGGTTCGTCGCCCGGCGCATCGAGGTGCGCCCGGAGGACAACGCGGACGCCGAGGTCTCCGACGGCGCCGGTGAGCTGGGCTTCTTCAGCCCCGGCTCGTACTGGCCGATCGGCCTGGCGGCGGCGGCGGCGGTCGCGGGCCTGGGGCTCGCGTTCTGGCACGTGTGGCTGCTGGTGATCGGCGCGGTGCTGGTCCTGATCGCGGTCGGCGGGCTGGTGTTCGAGTACCACACGGGTCCGAACCACAGCTGAGCCGCGTTACCCCGGTCCTCGCTCTCGGCGGGCCGCCCTCCCGGTGACGGGAGGGCGGCCCGTTCGGCGTTCCAGGGGGTTCTCGGGGGCCGGTGGGGGCTCTGGGGGGCTCTGGGGGGTGGTCCCCGCTGCCTGGCTCAGGCGGCCTTGTCGGAGCCCTGGTAGCGGTCGACGTACTCCTGGCCGGTCAGTTCGAGGATGCGGTAGACGACCTCGTCGGTGACCGAGCGCAGCACGGGCAGCGACTCGTGCATCCCGGCGTAGCGGGAGAAGTCGAGCGGGCGGCCGAACCGGATGGTCACCGGCCGGATGCGAGGCAGTTTCGCGTCCACTGGCTGGACCTCGTCGGTGCCGATCAGCCCGACCGGGACGACCGGCGCGCCGGACTCCAGCGCCATCCGCGCCACCCCCGTGCGCCCCCGGTGCAGGCGGCCGTCCAGCGAGCGCGTGCCCTCGGGGTAGATGGCGAACGCGCCGCCGGAGGCCAGGATGTCGGCCGCGGTGTCCAGGGAGGCGCGGGCGGCCCTCCCGACGCCCCGGCGCACCGGGACGTGGCCCAGCGAGCCGAAGAAGTACCGGGAGAGGGCTCCCCTGAGGCCGGAGCCCTCGAAGTACTCGGCCTTGGCGAGGAACGAGACGCGCCGCGGCACCACCATCGGGATCACGATGCTGTCGATGAACGACAGGTGGTTCGGGGCCAGGATGACGGGGCCCTCCGCCGGCACGTTCGCCAAGCCCTCGACCGTGGGCCGCCACACCAGCCGCGCCGTCGGCGCGACCACCCGCTTCATCACCGTGTAGAGCATGGGGACAAGCATCCCCTGAAGCTGTTACCGATCAGTAAAAAGGTGGCTGACGCCTCAGGAGGAGCCCGGAGGTGCTTCAGGAGGAGCCCCCGGAGGAGCTTCAAGAGTTGGTGAGCTGGGGAGCAAGGGCCAAGCCGAAGAGCGGGGGCTGTACCGGTAGAGGCTGAAGGGCGAAAGAGTCCTCGCCGGACGGGCAGGCCGCCAAGGATGAGGGAAGGGCGCTGCGTCCCATCCCCGTATGGCCTGGTCGAAGACCACCACGCTTGTCCGGGGAGCGCAAGCGAAAAGCGTGCTTGCGCTCCCCGGACAAGCGTGGTCCCCTGCGGGCAGGCCATACGGGGATGAGACGCAGGAGGCGGGGTCTGCGCTGCGCGCGGGCGTCGGACCGGGGAGGTCGCGCGCGGGGGCTAGGAGTCGGTGAGCTGGGCTTTCAGCTCGGTGGAGCGGGCGGCCCAGCGGCGCAGGAGGTCGGCTGTCGCGCCGGAGTCGACGGCCGCGCCGGCCCGGCCCATCGCGGCCGCCAGGTCGGCGTGCAGGTCGTCGCCGAGGCCGCTGTGCGCCGCGATCGCGCCCGCCGCGTTGAGCAGTACGGCATCCCGCACGGCGCCCGGCTTGCCGGCCACCAGGTCGCGCACCACCTCGGCGTTGACCGCCGCGTCACCGCCCCGCAGGTCGTCCGGCAGCGCCGGGGCGAGGCCCAGGGCGGACGGGTCGATCCGGTCGGTGCGCACGGTCCCGCCGTCGGCCACCCAGACCGACGTCGTGGTCGTCGTGGTGATCTCGTCCAGGCCGTCGTCGCCGCGCACCACCAGCGCCGTGTTGCCGCGGCGCGCGAAGACGCCGGCGATCAGGGGCGCGGCGGCGGCGCGGGCGCAGCCGATCAGGCCGACCCGCGGCTGGGCCGGGTTGGTCAGCGGGCCGAGCAGGTTGAACGAGGTCGGGATGCCCAGCTCCCGCCGCGGGCCGAGGGTGTGGCGGAACGCCGGGTGGAAGACGGGGGCGAAGCAGAAGCCGATGCCCAGCTCCTCCACCGTCGCCTGCACGCCCGGCGGGGGCAGGTCGATCGCCACGCCGAGCGCCTCGAGCACGTCGGCGGTGCCGCACTTGGACGACGCCGCGCGGTTGCCGTGCTTCACGACCGGCACCCCGGCCGACGCCGCGACCAGGGTCGCCATCGTGGAGATGTTCACCGACTGCGAGTTGTCGCCGCCGGTGCCGACGATGTCCGCCGCGCGCGCCTCCACCGTGAACCGCCGGCCGTACCGCAGCATCACCGCGGCCAGGCCGTCGACCTCCGCGGGGGTCTCGCCCTTCGCCCGCAGCGCCACCGCGAAGCCGCCGACCTGCGCCGGGGTGGCGGCGCCGGACATGATCTGGTCCATCGCCCAGGCCGTGTCCTCCTCGGTGAGGTCCACGCGGTCGATGAGCCGGTTGAGCAGCAGCGGCCAGGTGCGCTCCGTCATCGCGCTCACCCCCGCACTGAGGGCACTGCTGTCGAGCGCAGCACCTCGGCCACGGTCTCGGCGGCGGCCAGCGGGTCCAGGGGGTGCACGAGCACCGCGTCGGCCTGCGACCACGTGGCCAGCCACCGGTCGTCCCGGCGGCGCACCGCCACCACGATCGGGGGGCAGTCGGCGATCTCGTTCTTCAGCTGCCGGGACAGGCCCATGCCGCCGGTGGGCTGCGCCTCGCCGTCCAGGATGGCCAGGTCGACGCCGCCGCCGTCCATCTCGTACAGGACGTCGGCGATCGCGCCCGCCTCGACGTACTCCACCCGGCCCAGGTCCGGCGCGGGGCGCCGGCCCACCGCAGTGATGATCGTCTCACGCACCTCGGGGCGGTGGCTGAACACCAGGATCCTGGTCGTCTGCGTGCTCATCTGCGTGATCCTCCGGCGGGTCGGGTGCCAGGTGCCGGTGATGTTATCCGGCCCACCTAGTCGGACCCCTGCCGGACCTGCAGAGCGTCCCAGCCGATCCAGTCGCCGCCCAGCCGCTGCGCCAGGCTCGCCATCCGCGACCGCTCCTGCGCGCAGGACAGGGCGGTGAGCACCTGGACCCGCGAGGCGTAAGAAACGTCACCGTCGCGCAGCTCCCAGCCGTCCGGCGCGAGCAGCTCACGGGCGCGTTCTGCCTGGTCAGGGGGTAGGACGAGGTGGTGGCGCAGCACGGCTGGCGCGGTCGCGCGCCAGTGCGGCGACCGCGCCAGCGCCGCCGAGTCGGCCTCGGCGTGGTCGAACGCCTCGACCACCACCTCCAGGCCGGGTGAATCAATCCCAAGTGCGGGTTCGCCCCGCCGCGCGCGCCACCCGCGCAGCCGGCTCAGCAGCCCCATGACGCCCTCACCGCCCCGTGTGACCAGGATGACCGGCCGACCAGCCCCGGACCCGATGGGCGGGGCGAAAACCTGCAAGCAATAATGCGTCGTGTGACAACGGCAGCGCCCTCCATCGGCCAGCGCGTGCACTCGCTGAACCGCCCGAACATGGTCAGCGTCGGCACGATCGTCTGGCTGTCCAGTGAGCTCATGTTCTTCGCGGGGCTCTTCGCCATGTTCTTCACGGTGAAGGCCCAGAACGAGGGACCGTGGCCCCCGGCACCGACGCACCTGAACGTGCCCTACGCACTGTTCTTCACCATCATCCTGGTGGCCTCGTCGTTCACTTGCCAGTGGGGCGTGTTCGCCGCCGAGCGCGGCGACGTGTTCGGCCTGCGCCGCTGGTACCTCGTGACGCTGATCATGGGAGCGATCTTCGTCGCCGGGCAGGCGGGGGAGTACGTCACCCTGGTCCAGGAGGGCACCACCATCCCCGGGTCGGCCTACGGGACCGTCTTCTACCTCACGACCGGCTTCCACGGCCTGCACGTGATCGGTGGTCTGATCGCGTTCGGCTACCTGCTGGTCCGGACGAAGCTGAGCAAGTTCACCCCCGCGCAGGCGACCTCGGCGATCGTCGTGTCGTACTACTGGCACTTCGTCGACGTCGTCTGGATCGGCTTGTTCGCCGTCATCTACATCGTGCCCTGACGACCAGCACGAACCCCGAACTCACACCAGCAAGGGTTGCCGCACACATGACCACCAACACCACACGGGCCCGGAAGCGCAGCACCAAGCTGCGCAGGCGGATCTCGGGCCTGCTCGCGCTGGGCTTCGCCCTGCTGGCCGCGGGCTTCCTGTTCAGCGCCCTCGCGCCGCAGCCGCAGACCGCGCAGGCGCAGGACGACCCGGCCCAGGTGCGACTGGGTGAGCAGCTCTACAACAACACCTGCATCTCCTGCCACGGCAAGAACCTGGACGGTGTCCAGGACCGCGGGCCCAGCCTGATCGGCGTCGGCGAGGCGGCGGTCTACTTCCAGGTCTCCTCCGGGCGGATGCCGATGGCCCGCCAGGAGGCCCAGGCCCAGCGCAAGCCCGCCGTGTTCACGCCGGAGGAGATCGACGCGCTCGGCGCGTTCATCCAGTCCCGCGGCGGCGGCCCGCAGACCCCCGAGGAGCGGGGCGAGGCGCTGCGCGGCGAGGACCCGGCCCGCGGTGGCGAGCTGTTCCGGCTCAACTGCGCGGCGTGCCACAACTTCACCGGTCGCGGCGGGGCGCTGTCGTCCGGCAAGTTCGCACCCGAGCTGGACGGCGTGACCGAGGAGCAGATCTACACCGCGATGCTCACCGGCCCGCAGAACATGCCGAAGTTCTCCGACCGGCAGCTCACGCCGGAGGAGAAGCAGGACATCATCGCTTACATCAAGTCGGTGACCGACGGGAAGAACAACCCCGGCGGCGCCCCCCTCGGCGGCCTCGGGCCGGTATCGGAGGGTCTGATCGCGTTCATCGTGGGCATCGCCGCCCTGGTCGGCGTGACCCTCTGGATCGGAGCCAAGGCATGAGCGGCGAGAAGCCGAACGACCTGCCCGACGAGGCAGCCCTCGCCGGGATGAGCAGGGACGAGCTGGTCAAGCTCGGCACCAACCTCGACGGTGTCGAACTGGTGCACTACGAGGAGCGGTGGCCGGTCAAGGGCACCCGCGCCGAGCGGCGGGCCGAGCGCACCGTCGCCCTGTGGTTCGCCATCGCCGCCCTGTCCGGTCTGGCGTTCCTCGCCGCCTTCCTGTTCTGGCCGTGGAAGTACCACGCGCCGAACACGCCCGACCACTTCGTCTACAGCCTGTACACGCCGGTCATCGGCTTCACGCTCGGCCTGTCGATCCTCGCCCTGGGCGTGGGCGCGCTGCTGTACACGAAGAAGTTCATCCCGGAGGAGCTGGCCGTCCAGCAGCGCCACGACGGCGGTTCCACGGAGGTCGACAAGGCCACCGTGCTCGCCGAGCTGGCCGACGCGGGCGCCCGCTCCACCATCGGCCGCCGGTCGCTGATCAAGCGGACCGCGGGCCTGGGCGCCGGCGTGTTCGGCCTCGGCGTGGTGGCGCTGCCGCTGGGCAGCCTGGTGCGCGACCCGTGGGCCGACAGCGACAGCAAGGACTCGCTGTGGCACACCGGCTGGAAGTCGGAGAACGGCGAGAAGGTCTACCTGCGCAACTACACCGGCAAGCCGCACGACGTGCAGCTGGTGCGCCCGGAGGACCTGGACGCGGGCGGCTACATGACCGTCTTCCCGTTCCGGGAGTCCGAGCGGGACGACGAGCACGCGCTGATCATGGCGACCAAGCGGGTGGACAACCCGGTCCTGCTGCTGAAGTTCCGCCCGGGGCAGCAGATCGTCAAGCGCGCCGGCCAGGAGGACTTCAACTACGGCGACCTGTACGCGTTCTCCAAGATCTGCACCCACCTGGGCTGCCCCGCGTCGCTGTACGAGCAGCAGACCGGCCTGCTGCTGTGCCCCTGCCACCAGTCGCAGTTCGACGTCTTCCACTACGGCAAGCCGAGGTTCGGTCCCGCGACCCGCGCGCTGCCGCAGCTTCCGATCACGGTGGACGAGGACGGATACTTGATTGCCCGCAGCGATTTCATCGAGGCTGTGGGTCCGGCCTTCTGGGAGCGTAAGTCATGAGCGGCATCACCACGCCGACGAAGCGGCAGAACGCCGCCGCCAGGATGGCGGGTGGCGCCGCGAAGTGGGCGGACGACCGGTTCCACATGGCCGGTGGCATGCGGAAACAGCTGAACAAGGTGTTCCCGACCCACTGGTCGTTCCTGCTCGGCGAGATCGCGCTGTACAGCTTCATCATCCTGCTGCTGTCCGGCACCTACCTGGCGCTGTTCTTCGACCCCTCCATGGAGGAGGTCATCTACGACGGCACCTTCGCCAACCTGCACGGCGTGCCGATGTCGCGCGCCTACGAGTCGACGCTGGAGATCTCGTTCGACTTCCGCGGCGGCCTGTTCGTGCGGCAGGTGCACCACTGGGCGGCGCTGCTGTTCATGGGCGCGATCGTCGTCCACATGTTCCGGATCTTCTTCACGGGCGCGTTCCGCCGCCCGCGTGAGATCAACTGGGTCATCGGCATCGTGCTGTTCATGCTCGGCGCGATCGAGGGCTTCCTCGGCTACTCGCTGCCCGACGACCTGCTCTCGGGCACCGGCCTGCGGGTGATGGCGGGCCTGCTGCTGTCCATCCCGGTCATCGGCACCTGGCTGAACTGGCTGGCCTTCGGCGGCGAGTTCCCCGGCACGGAGATCATCCCGCGGTTCTACACGCTGCACATCCTGGTCATCCCGGCCATCATCCTGGCGCTGGTGGCGGCGCACCTGGCGCTGGTCTGGTACCAGAAGCACACGCAGTTCCCGGGCGTGGGCCGCAAGGAGACCAACGTCGTCGGCGTGCGCATCATGCCGGTGTTCGCGGCCAAGGGCGGCGGCTTCTTCGCCATCGTCGTGGCGGTCACCGCCATCATGGGCGGCGTGTTCCAGATCAACCCGATCTGGAACCTCGGGCCGTACAACGCGGGGCAGATCTCGGCCGGCTCGCAGCCCGACTGGTACATGGGCTGGACCGACGGCCTGGTCCGCCTGTGGCCCGCGTGGGAGCTGTACCTGGGCGACTACACGGTGCCCGAGCCGTTCCTGCCGTTCATGCTCGGCCTGCCGCTGCTGACCGGCGTCGCGGCGGTGTACCCGTGGATCGAGCGGAAGCTGACCAAGGACTACGCGCACCACAACCTGCTCCAGCGCCCGCGCGACACGCCGGTCCGCACGTCGCTGGGCGTCATGGCCATCTCGTACTTCATGGTCCTGCTGGTCATGGGCGCGAACGACATCTTCGCGTTCAAGTTCGACGTCTCGCTGAACGCGACGACGTGGATGGGTCGGATCGGGCTGCTGGTGATCCCGCCGATCGCCTACTTCCTGACCTACCGCATCTGCATCGGCCTCCAGCGCAGCGACCGCGAGGTGCTGGAGCACGGCGTGGAGACCGGCATCATCAAGCGCCTGCCGCACGGCGAGTTCATCGAGGTCCACCAGCCCCTGGGCCCGGTGGACGAGCACGGCCACCCGCTGCCCCTGGCCTACCAGGCGGCGCCGGTGCCGAAGAAGATGAACAAGCTCGGCTCGGCCGGCCACCCGGTGCCCGGCAGCTTCCTGTCGCCGGACGCGCCGGAGGAGACCGCGGCGCTGGCGCGGGCCCGCCAGGCCCGGGGCGTCTCCGGGGACGACTCCCTGACCGGCGAGAACGCCTCGGCGGCCGAGCTGTCCGGGAAGCCGGCGCAGCCGGAGTCCTGATCGCGCGCGCAAGGGCCCCGCACCGATCGGTGCGGGGCCCTTCGCGTGCCCCAGGGCCCGCCGCGGTCAGCCCGCGGGGCGGTCAGCCCTGGTCGAGCCCGACCGAGAACGCCGCCTCCGTGTCCCGCTTGGAGTAGGACCGGAACGAGATGTGGGTGTCGGTGTTCAGCACGCCGGGGACCTTCGAGATGTGACCGGGGACGAGTTCGGCCAGCTCCTCGTGCCGCGCGACCTTCACCAGGGCGATCAGGTCGACGTCGCCCGCGCACGAGTACACCTCCGTGACCCCGGTGATGTCGGCGATCGCCTGCGCCGTGTCCGGGATGGTCTCGGCGGCGGCCTGGATCAACACGATCGCGGTGATCACGGCGTCCTCCTAGGTCAAGGTCGTGGTGCCCACATGCTAGTGGCCGGCCTCCCGGTACTGGTCGCGGCCGGCTTCCGCGCGGCGCGCCCACTCCCGCCACGCCCCGGCGGCGTGCGCGGGGGAGGTCCAGGGCCGGTCGCAGCGCACCAGCCGGGTGCCCGGCCGCTCCAGCCACCGCAGGACCACCGACGCCTCCTCCGGCGGCGCGCCGCGCAGCGGGCCGGCGCCGGGCAGGACCGTCTCGGCGGCGGCCACCAGGTCGTCCACCACGGGCATCGGCGGCACGCCGCGCCGCGCCACGCCCGCCGCGGCCAGCCGCCCGTGCCGGACCACGGCGAACTCCCAGCCGCCGGAGCCGTCCGGGCGGGCGGCCACCAGCTCGGGCAGGGCGGCCAGCCCGGCGAGGCGCTGGCCGCGGTCCAGGGCGCGGACCAGGCCCGCCAGCCGGTCGCGGTGGGCGGCGGCGGCCTCGAAGCGGTGCGTCCCGGACAGGGTCTCCAGGAGCTCGGCCGCCGAGCGCAGCGGCGCCGCGTCCCGACCGGCGACCAGCGACCGGAGCGCGTCGACGGCGGGCGCGTAGTCGTCGGTGGACTGCCGGCCGGCGCAGGGCGCCTTGCAGCGCCCCAGCTCGTGCAGCGCGCACGGCGTGCCCCTCGGGTCGCGCGCCGGGATGCGCTGGGAGCACGCGCGCAGCGGCACGGCGTCCTGCAGGGCCTCCCGGGCCGCCTCGGCGACCCGCCGGGAGCGGAACGGGCCGACGGCCCCCTCGCGCGGCACGCGGACCAGGGACAGGCGGGGGAACGGCTCGTCGGTGAGCACCAGCCACCACCAGCCGCCCTGGTTCTTGGAGCGGCGGTTGTAGGCGGGCTTGTGCGCGGTGATCAGCCGCAGCTCCCGCACCTCCGCCTCCAGCGGGTGCGCGCACACCACGGCGTCCACCCGGACGGCCAGGGCGACCATCTCGCGCAGCCGCTGCCTGCCCTCGGAGGCGGTGAAGTACTGCCGGACCCGCCTGCGCAGGTCGGCGGAGGCGCCGACGTAGAGCACCTCCTCGCCCGGGCCGCGGAACAGGTAGACGCCCGGCGCCGACGGCAGGTGCGCGGCCAGTTCGCGCTTGCGCCGCTGGGCGGGCGTCACCTCGGGCAGGTAGGCGATCAGCTCCTCCAGCGAGTGCACGCCGACCGAGCCGACCCGCTCCAGCAGCCGGTGCAGCAGCTCCACCGTCGCCCGGGCGTCGGTGAGGGCGCGGTGGTCGGGCGTGGTGGCGACGCGGAACAGCGCGGCCAGCGCGGACAGCCGGCAGCTCGGCGCCTCGTCGCGCGACAGCACCCGGCGCGCCAGCTTCACCGTGCACAGCACGGTCGGCCGGGGCCAGGGGTGGCCGTGCCGCTCGCAGGCGGCCTTGACGAACCCCACGTCGAACCCGGAGTTGTGCGCCACCAGCACCGCGCCGGCGGCGAACTCCAGGAACGCGGGCAGCACGGCGGACAGCCGCGGCGCGCCGGTGACCATCAGCTGGGTGATCCCCGTCAAGGCGACCACCTGCGGTGGAATACCGCGCTCCGGGTCGACCAGCGTGGCGAACGTGCCGAGCACCTGACCGCCGCGCACCTTCACCGCGCCGATCTCGGTGATCGCGTCCTCGGCCGCGCTGCCGCCCGTCGTCTCCAGGTCGAACACGACGAAGGTGGTGTCCCGCAAGGGGGTGCCCAGCTCGTCGAACGACAGCTGGGGGGCTGTCGGGGTAGTCATCGCCGGGCACGGTAGCCGCCGGGTACGACAATCTTCGATTCCCGCAGGCCGGACGGCCCGACAACGACCCGGCAACGCGGTCGGTGTCGGCGACGCGGGGGCCGTAGCCTGTACGGGTGCAAGACCCGACAGCACCCGCCGACGAGCCCGAGCCCGGGGAGCCGGCCGCGCCCGTCGAGTCCACTGTGGACTGGGGTGCGCTGCCGGACCCGCTGCGCGCCCGCCTGGCCGAGCTGAGCGCGGACGCCCTGGGCGACCTGGCGAAGGTCGACGTCCCGCAGCAGCTGCGGGCGGTGGCGCGGTTCGCGCCGGCCAAGCGCGCCCGGCTCGGCGCCCCGGTGCTGGTCGGCGGCCTGCGCGGCTCGTCGAACTTCCGGGCGGCGGTGGTGGAGTGGCTGCGGCGCAACCGGCCCGGCGCGCTGGAGGTGACCTCGCCGGACCCGGTGGCGGCGGGCGCCGCCGCGGTGCTGCTGGGCGAGGAGGTCGCGGTCCACTTCGTCGAGCTGGTGACCCGGCGCGGCGCCGAGGCGGCGCTGCGGGTGGAGCGCGACACCGCCGTGCAGCGCGCCGAGCGCCTGGAGCAGGAGCTGGAGCGGCTCAGGGCGGAGCGGGCGGAGTCCACCACGGTCACCGACAGGATCCGCGAAGAGGCCGAGGTGGAGCTGGAGCGGCTGCGCAAGCGGCTGCGCGAGCAGGGCGTGCGCCTGCGCGAGGCCAAGGACCGCGCCGAGTCGGCGCAGGCGGAGGCCGAGCGGGCGCGCGCCGGGGCCGAGGCGGAGGTCCGCCGGATCACCGCCGAGCGGGACCGCGAGCGCGAGCGGGCCGAGCACGAGCGCGCCAAGGCGCAGCGGGCGGTGGCCGACGCGGAGGTGGCCCGGCAGTCGGCCAGGGAGGCCCGCCAGGCCGACGAGGTCCGCCTGGCGCTGCTGGTCGACACCCTCGACGGCGCGGTGAACGGCCTGCGGCGGGAGCTGGCGCTGGGCGGCGCGGGCCCGCGGCCGGCGGACCTGGTGCGCGGCGCGAGCGCGGCGCAGGGCGCGGTGGGCCGGGTGGAGGACCCGGCGGCGCTGGACCGGCTGCTGGCGCTGCCCGCCGTGCACCTGATCGTGGACGGCTACAACGTCACCAAGACCGGCTACCCCGAGCTGTCGCTGTCCGACCAGCGCGACCGGCTGGTCCACCAGCTGGCGGTGCTGGCGGCGCGGACCGGCGCGGAGGTGACGCTGGTGTTCGACGGCGCCGGGGTGGTGGCGGTGCCGGCCAGCGCGCCCCGGGGCGTCCGGGTCCTGTTCAGCGATCCGGGCGTGCTGGCCGACGACGTGATCCGCGCCCTGGTGACCGCCGAGCCGGAGGGCCGCCCGGTGGTGGTCGTGACCTCCGACCGGGCGGTGGCCGACTCCGTCCGCCGGCGCGGGGCGCACCCGGTGCCCTCGGCGGTGCTGCTGGCGCGCCTGGTGCGGGTGTGACACGCGCCGTGTTCTTCACACTACTTCTGGTCACACACCGAGGTCAGAAATCCCCCGATAGTGGATCGTTGTCAACCTGAAAGGTTTTACGCCTGCTGTGGGTGGACTCCGGGGCTCACCTTTCGTAACCTGGCCGAGACCTCGTGGGGGCAGCCGGCCACCCTGGCCGGCGACGCGAGTTCACCGCCGAATCGGCCTGTCGGGGTGCCGAGCCGGAACTACCCAGCCAGAGCTGTCGGGCAGGTGCGGACACGCGCGCGCCCGACCGGCAGGCGGTCCAGACGTGAGGAGTGACACGCGACCGTGACGTCGCAACGACTCAAGCACGGTGTGCGCGGGGCGATCGCGGCCACGGCGGTGGCCGCCGCTGCGGTGGGCGTCGTGCCCGTGCCCGCCGGCGCCCAGCCGAACACGGCTTCCGATGCGCTGAAGAAGTACAACGAGCTGGCCGAGCAGGCCACCAAGCTCAACGAGGAGCTCCTGCGCGCGGAGGAGCAGCGCGACAACAACCAGGTGCTGCTCGACCAGGCCAACGCCGACCTGGCGCAGGCCACCGCGGCGGGCGACCAGGCCCGGCAGGACGAGGAGGACTTCCGCGTCCAGGTCGACCGGCTGACCGAAGCCTCGTTCGAGGGCGCGCGGTTCAACCAGCTGTCGGCGCTGCTGGTGAGCGACTCCCAGCAGGACTTCCTCAACCGCATGTCGGCGCTGGGCGTGCTGGCGGCGGACAACGGCGAGGCGCTGGACCGGCTGGCCGGCGCGGTGAACGCGGCCGAGTCGGCGAAGGCGTCGGCGGCCGACGCCCAGGGCCGCGCGCAGAAGGCTTCCGACGAGTCGGTGAAGATCGCCGAGGACATCCGCAAGCGCCAGGACGAGCTGAACGGCCAGATCGAAGAGGTGCGCACGCAGCTCAACCGGCTTTCCGCGCCCGAGCGCACCAAGCTGGCCGACCCCGGCGACCGGTCGAACATCCCGGTGCCCAACGGCACGGCGGGCAAGGCGCTGGCCTTCGCGCTCAACCAGCGCGGCGACATGTACCAGTACGGCGCGACCGGCCCGGACCTGTGGGACTGCTCCGGGCTGACGTCGAAGGCTTACGCGTCGGCGGGCGTCACCATCCCGCGCACCAGCAACGGCCAGGCCGGCGCGGGGCGCGCGGTGAGCCGCGGCGAGGTCGGGCCCGGCGACCTGATCGTCTACAACGGCGGCAACCACGTCGGCATGGCGGTGGACAACGCCAACGTCGTCCACGCCTCCACCGACGGCGTGCCGGTGAAGATCGTGCCGCTGGAGAGCCCCGGCTCGATCTTCGCGATGCGCCGCATCGACGGCTGACCGGTGTCGGCGGGGCCGCCCCGGCCGGGCGCGGCCCCGCCGACCACCTGCCCGCCGGTGAGCCGCTTCCGGGTCCTGCTGGCCGTGCTGGTGACCGCGGCGTCCGCGTGCGGGTTGGCCCTGGCGGTGTCGCCGGCCGACCCGCCGGCGTCGTCGGCGCACGCGGCGGACCCCCGCGAGCGCGGCGTCCGCGACCTGCTGGACCGCCGGGCCCGCGCGGTGCTGGAGCGCGACGAGGCCGCGTTCACCGCCGACCTGGACCCGGCCGCCGACGAGGGGTTCCGGCAGCGCCAGCGCGACCTGTTCCGCAACCTCGCGGCCGTGCCGCTGGACGAGTGGTCCTACCGGCTGGAGGGCGCGACGGACCTCGCCGGCGTCCGGCTGCCCGCCGCCGACGAGTCGTGGGCGCCCGGCGTCCGGCTCGCCTACCGGCTGCGCGGTGTCGACGCGGCCCCCAGCGCGCAGCCCATGGCCTACCTGTTCACCCGCCGCGGCGACCGCTGGTACCTCAACTCCGACACCGCCCTGGAACCGGTCGGCGGGCGCACTTGGCGCGGGCCCTGGGACTTCGGGCCGTGCCACGTGCTCACCGGCCCCGGCGGGCTCGTGCTCAGCCACCCCGGCGGCGAGCCGCTGGCCGCGCGGGTGCTGGCCGAGCTGGGCGCCGCGGTGGCCGCCGTGACCGAGGTCTGGGGCCCGGGGTGGGCGCGGCAGGTCGCCGTGCTGATCCCCGGCGACGTGCGCGAGCTGCAGGCCCTGGTGGGCCCGGGGTTCGCGGACGGGTCCGTCGCCGGCGTCGCGGTGGCCGACCCGGTGGACCCGGCCACGCGCACCGCCCGGGGGCAGCGGGTGGTGCTGCACCCGACCGGCGCGGGCGTGCTGTCGCCGCTGTCGCTGCGCGTGCTGCTGCGGCACGAGATCACCCACGTCGCCACCCGCGGCGACACCGCCGACGGGTCGCCGCTGTGGCTGCTGGAGGGCTTCGCCGACTACGTGGCCTTCCGGGGCAGCGGCCTGCCGCCGGCGGGGGCCGCGCCCGCGCTGGCCGCCGCGGTGCGCGCCGCGCCGCCCACCGCGCTGCCCGCGGACGCGCGGTTCCGGGGCGCCGACGCGGAACTGGCCTACCAGGAGTCGTGGTCGCTGAACCTGTACCTGGCGAGCCGGCTCGGCGAACCGGGGCTGGTGGCCGCCTACCGGCGGATCGCGCGGGAGGGTCGGCCGACCGAGCCCGCGCGGGACGCGCTGGTGCGGGAGGCGACCGGGGTGGAGGTGGCGGAACTGGTCCGGGGCTGGCAGGGGTTCCTGCGGGAGGGCTTCCCGTAACGTGGAGCGGGTGCGTCGGACCCTCCTGGTGACCAATGACTTCCCGCCCCGGCCCGGTGGCATCCAGTCCTACCTGCACGCGCTGGCGACCCGGCTGCCCGACCTGGTGGTCTACGCGCCGTCGTGGGAGTCGCCGTCGGGGTCGCACCCGGAGTTCGACGCCGCGCAGCCGTTCCAGGTGGTGCGCCACCCCGGGACGCTGATGCTGCCGACGCCGGGCGTGCTGCGCCGCGCGGCGCAGATCGTGCGGGCCGAGCGGTGCGAGGCGGTGTGGTTCGGCGCGGCGGCGCCGCTGGCGCTGCTCACGCCGTGGCTGCGGGACGCGGGCGCGCAGCGCGTGGTGGCGTGCACCCACGGGCACGAGGTGGGCTGGTCGATGCTGCCGGCGGCGCGCCGGTCGCTGCGCGCCATCGGTTCCGCGGTGGACGTGGTGACGTTCGTCAGCCGGTACACGCGGTCGCGCTTCGCCGCCGCGTTCGGCCCGATGGCGGCCCTGGAGCACCTGCCGTCCGGGGTGGACGCGTCGGTGTTCGCGCCCGACCCGGTCGCGCGGCAGGAGATCCGCGCCCGGTACGGCCTCGGCGACCGCCCGGTGGTGGTGTGCGTGTCGCGCCTGGTGCCGCGCAAGGGGCAGGACGTGCTGGTCCGCGCGCTGCCGGAGATCCGGCGGCGGGTGCCCGGCGCGGCGCTGCTGCTGGTCGGCGGCGGCCCCCACCACGGGGCGCTGGCGCGGCTGGCCTCCGCGGTCGGCGTGGCCGACCACGTGGTGCTGACCGGCTCCGTGCCGTGGTCGGAGCTGCCCGCGCACTACAACGCCGGCGACGTGTTCGCCATGCCGTGCCGGACCCGGGGGCGCGGGCTGGACGTCGAGGGGCTGGGGATCGTCTACCTGGAGGCTTCGGCGACCGGCCTGCCCGTCGTCGCCGGCCGGTCCGGGGGCGCGCCGGAGACCGTGCGCGACGGGATCACCGGCGCGGTGGTGGACGGCCGGTCGGTGGCGGCCGTGGCCGACGAGGTGGCCGGCCTGCTCGCCGACCCGGACCTGGCGGCGAAGATGGGCCGCGCCGGGCGGGAGTGGGTCTCGCGCGAGTGGCGCTGGGAGGACCTGGCCGCGCGGCTGGCCGGCCTGGTCGACGGCCGGCCCGTCCACGCGGCCGGCCCGACCGGGTGAGGGCCGGCGGGGCCGGTCGGCGGCGCGGGCGCGGCCGGCGGGCGCCGCTGACGGCGCGAGTCATCGCCGCGTCAGCGATACGACAGCGCGCTGCGGCAGTCTTGGGGACGTCCCGGTTGGGGGACCGGGACAACAGAACTTCTCGAAACCGCGTCAGCGGTTGACGATCACTGGGGGTCGGGTGGCCCGCACCGGGTTCGGTGCGGGCCACCCGTCTGTGTTGGATTGCGCCGCCTCCGGCGTCGCGGCTCGGCCGCCTGGTAGTCGGCCCGTCGGCCCGGATTCTCCGGCGATCGAAAAGCGTGATCGCTGTGTTGGATTGCGCCGCCTCCGGCGTCGCGGCTCGGCCGCCTGGTAGTCGGCCCGTCGACCCGGATTCTCCGGCGATCGAAAAGCGTGATCGCCGGAGAATGCGGGGCGACAGGCCGACGCGGCCTCGCGGGGGCGGGGGGGGAGCGGGGCGGGCGGGAGGAGTGGATGGGGGAGTGGGAACTGAGGGCTGGGGTGGGGGGTCAGTGGTAGAGGGCTTCGATGTCCTGCTTGTAGGTGGTGGCCACCACTGAGCGGCGGAGCTTGAGGCTCGGGGTGATCTCGCCGCCCGCCTCGGTGAAGTCGATCGGCAGGATGCGGAACCGCTTGATCGACTCGGCCTGGGAGACCACCCGGTTGGCGTCGTCCACGGCCGCCTGGATGACGCCGCGCAGCGTCTCGTCCTCGACGAGGTCCGCCACGGTCGCCGACTCGGGCTTGCCGTTCTGCCGCTTCCACGCCGGGAAGAACTCCGGGTCGATGGTGATCAGCGCGCCGATGAACGGCTGCGCGTCGCCCACCACCATGCACTGGCTGATCAGCGGGTGCACCCGCAGCCGGTCCTCCAGCACCGCGGGCGAGACGTTCTTGCCGCCCGCCGTGACGATGATCTCCTTCTTGCGGCCGGTGATCCGCAGGAAGCCGTCGTCGTCCAGCTCGCCGATGTCGCCGGTGTGGAACCAGCCGTCCTCCAGCGCCTCCTCGGTGGCCTTCGCGTTGTTCCAGTAGCTGCGGAACACCACGTCGCCCTTGAGCAGGACCTCGCCGTCCTCGGCGATGCGGGCCGAGGTGCCGGCCACCGGCCGCCCGACCGTGCCCACCCGGAACGCCGACTCGGTGTTCACGCACGCCGCCGCGCAGGTCTCGGTCAGGCCGTAGCCCTCGAACACCGGCACGCCCACGCCCCGGAAGAAGTGCGCCAGCCGCGTGCCCAGCGGCGCGCCGCCGGACACGGCCGCGATGCACCGCCCGCCCAGCGCCGCCTGGAGCTTGGCGTAGACGAGCTTGCCGAACAGCATGTGCCGGAGCTTGAGGCCCAGGCCGGGGCCGCCGGTGTCCACCGCCTCGCTGTAGGCGACGGCGGTGGCCTCGGCGGCGTCGAAGATCCGGCCCTTGCCCGCCGCGTGGGCCTTCTGCTTGGCCCCGTTGTAGACCTTCTCGAACACGCGCGGCACGGCCACCACGAACGTCGGCCGGAACGACTGGAGGTCGTCGACCAGGTTCCTCACGTCCGGCGTGTGGCCCAGGGTGACGCGGGCGTAGACGCCGCACAGGGCGATCGCGCGGGCCAGGATGTGCGCCAGCGGCAGGAACACCAGCAGCGAGTTGCCGGCCTGCATGAGCTGCGGGAACGCCGAGTAGTCCGCCCGGACCTCGGCCAGCAGGCTGCGGTGGGTCAGCTCGCAGCCCTTGGGGCGGCCGGTGGTGCCGGAGGTGTAGACGATGGTCGCGGTGTCGTCCGCGCCGACCTCCTTGCGCCGGGCCCGCGCGTCCTCGTCGGCCACGCCCGCGCCCAGGGCGGTCAGCTCGTCGATCGCGCCCGCCGCGTCCCCGCTCGGGCCGTCGATCTGCCAGACGTCGCGCACCTCGGGCAGGCCCGCCACCACCGAGTCGACGGTCGTGCGGTGCCCCGCGTTCTCCACGAACACCGCCTTGGCCGACGAGTCGGCCAGGATCCACTCGACCTGGTCGGCCGAGGACGTCTCGTAGATCGGCACGACCACGGCGCCCGCGTGCCAGATGGCGAAGTCCAGCAGCGTCCACTCGTAGCGGGTCCTGGACATCAGGCCGACCCGGTCGCCGGGCGCGATGCCGGCCGCCATCAGTCCCTTGGCCACCGCGATCACCTGGGCGGCGAAGTCGCGCGCGGTCACGTCCACCCAGGTGCCGTCGACGCGGCGGCGGAAGCTGACGGCGTTGCCGAAGCGCTCCGCGTTCGCCCACACCATGTCGGTGAGGTTCTCCTCGGCAGCCACAGTGGCGGTGGCGGGGACGCTGAACTCGCGCACGTCAACCTCCGGACGGTTGTTTGTTACCGGTGCGGAAACCTAGCTTGTGATTCCGGCTATACACCAGGCCGGTGGGTGGTTCCGTGACCGTGTCGTGGCACTCTTCCCACCCGTGCCGAGCGTGGACGTGGTGGACGAGACATTTCTCGCGGTGCCCCCGGAGGCGGTGGCCGCGGCCTTCGCGGAGCCGGCGGCGTGGGCGCGGTACTGGCCCGACCTCGTCCTGTCCGCCTACCTCGACCGCGGCGCCAAGGGGCTGCGCTGGACGGTGGCGGGCGCGCTGGTCGGGACGATGGAGGTGTGGCTGGAGCCGGTGCTCGACGGCACCCTGCTGCATTACTTCCTGCGCGCCGACCTCCCCGGCGAGCAGACCCCCCGGCGGGTGCGCCGGGAGGTGCGCCGGCGCCAGTTGGCCGCCAAGCGGGTGTCGCTGGGGCTGAAGGCGACCCTGGAGGGCGGGCGCGCCCCTGGGCTGCCCCCGGCGCTGCCGTAGATTCCAGGGGGTGCGGGTTCACGTCGTCTCGGATGTCCACGGCAACGCCGAGGCCCTCGCCCGCGCGGGCGACGGCGCCGACGCACTGGTGGTCCTGGGGGACCTGGTCGACTTCGTCGACTACCACGACCACGGCCGGGGCATCCTCGGCCGGGTCTTCGGCGCGGAGAAGGTCGGGGTGTTCGCCCGGATGCGGCGCGAGCGGATGAGCGCGGAGTCCGTGCGCTACGTCCGGTCGCTGTGGGACGGCCTGGACGACGCCGCGTCGGTGGTCCGCGAAGCGGTCCTGGAGCAGTACGCCGAGCTGTTCGCCGCGATGAGCGCCCCGACCTACGCGACACCGGGCAACGTGGACAGCCCCGAGCTGTGGCCGCGGTTCGCCCACGACGGCGTGCACGTGCTCGACGGCGGGACGGCCGAGATCGGCGGGCTGCGGTTCGGCTTCGCCGGCGGCGCGCTGCGGTCGCCGGGCTTCGCGCGGCGGCCCGGCGCGCCCTGGTACCCCTACCTGCGCACCGAGGAGGAGTTCGGCGCGGCGCTGGCCGGGCTGGGCCCGGTGGACGTGCTGTGCACGCACATCCCGCCCGCCGTGCCCGAGCTGACCTACGACGTCGTGGCGCGGCGGCCCGAGCTGGGCTCCACGTCGCTGCTGGGGGTCATCCGCCGGGACCGCCCCCGCTGGTCGGTGTTCGGCCACGTGCACCAGCCCATGGCGCGCCGGGTGCGCGTGGGGTGGACCGAGTGCGTGAACGTCGGCCACTTCCAGCGCAGCGGCACGCCGCACGTGCTGCGCTGGTGACCAGGCCAACCGGGTAGCCTCCCCGGCATGGCCGACGAGTCCACCCAGTCCATCGTCATCGACGCGGAGCCCTCGCGGATCGTGGCGGTGATCGCCGACTTCGCCGCCTACCCCGAGTGGGCCAACGGGGTGAAGCGCACCGAGGTGCTGGAGACCGGCTCGGACGGCTACCCGGCCCAGGTCAGGTTCAACATCGACCAGGGCCCGATCAAGGACGAGTACGTGCTCGCCTACGACGAGTGGTCGCCGCGGCGGATCTCGTGGCGCCTGGTCAAGGGCCAGATGCAGAAGTCCCAGGAGGGCAGCTACGCGCTCACCGCGCGGGGCGGCTCGACCGAGGTGACCTACACGCTGTCGGTGCAGCTGGTCGTGCCGATGATCGGCCTGTTCCGGCGCAAGGCCGAGAAGATGATCATGGACACGGCGCTGAAGGAGCTCAAGCGCCGGGTGGAAAACGCTGGATGAGCGCGCGCCTGCTGCTGTTCACCGGTAAGGGCGGGGTCGGCAAGACGACCCTGGCCGCCGCCACCTCGGCCGCGCTGGCGGCCGGCGGGCGCAAGGCGCTGGTCGTGTCCACCGACCCGGCCCACTCGCTGGGCGACGCGTTCGGCGCCGCCCTCGGCGCCGCGGTCACCGAGGTCGACGCGGGCCTGCACGCCGCGCAGGTCGACCCCCGCGCGCTGGTCGACCGGTCGTGGCGGGAGCTGCGCGGGCACCTGCGGACCGTGCTCGCGGGCGCGGGCGTGGACGAGTTGGCGGCCGAGGAGCTGACCGTGCTGCCGGGCGTGGAGGAGCTGCTGGCGCTGGCCGAGGTGCAGCGCCTGGCGCGGACCGGCCCGTGGGACGTGGTGGTGGTCGACTGCGGGCCGACCGCGGAGACGCTGCGGCTGCTGGCCCTGCCCGAGGCGGTCGCGGGCTACCTGGAGCGGCTGTTCCCCACCCACCGCCGGGTGGTGCGCGGGCTGCTGGCCGGGCTGGCGGGCCCCGGCTCGTCGGCCGAGCGGTGGGACGCCACCGCCGACGCGCTGGGCCGGCTCGCGGAGGACCTCGGCCGGCTGCGGGAGCTGCTGACCTCGCCCGACACGGCCGTCCGGTTGGTGCTCACCCCCGAGCGGGTGGTCGCGGCCGAGACGCGCCGGACGGTGGCCGCGCTCGCGCTGCTGGGCGTCCGGGTCGACGGGGTGGTGGCCAACCGGCTGGTGCCCGACCCCGGCGCGGACCCCGGGCCGGCGGCGCGGTGGCTGCGCACCCGGCGGGCCGAGCAGGAGGCGGTGCTCGCGTCGCTGGCCGACCTCGGCCCGGTGCGGACCGTCGAGCACCTGGCCGGTGAGCCGGTCGGCCTGGCCGCGCTGCTGGACGTGGCGGAGCGCCTCTACGCCGGCGCCGACCCGCTCGCGGGCGGCGCGCCGGGCGGTCCGCTGCTGGAGGTCGAGCCGGTCGGCGACGAGTACCGGCTGCGGCTGGCGCTGCGGGTCGGCGACTCGGACCTGGACCTGGCGCGGGTCGGCGACGACCTGGCCGTGACCGTGGACGGCCGGCGCCGGCTGATCGCCCTGCCGTCGCTGCTGCGGCGGTGCGCGGTGGTCGGCGCGGAACTGGACGACACCGGGTTGGCGGTGCGCTTCCGCCCCGACCCCGACCTGTGGATGCGGTGATGGACGCCAAGCTCGCCGAGGAACTGCGCCTGCTGCTCGACGCCGCCGCCGAGCGCGCCCAGCCGTGGCTGCACCGGCTGGCCGCCGCCGCCGACGGCGGGCACGACACCGGGTCGTGCGGCTGGTGCCCGCTGTGCAACGCGGTGGCCCTGGCCCGCGGCGACCGCTCGGAGCTCGCCGCCCGCGCCGCCGAGCACGTGACCGGGCTGATCGCCGTGCTGCGGTCGGCGCTCGCCGAACCGGCCGCGCCCGCGCCGGGGCCGGCTCCGGAGCCCCCGCCCGCCGAACCGCGCGTGCAGCACATCCCGGTGGCGCGGTCGCCGCGCGCGAAGCAGTCGCCGTGCTGACTGTCGGCGTCGACGTCGGCGGCACCAGCGTGCGGGCCGGCGTGGTGGACGCCGACGGCGCCGTCCTGGACACGGCGCGCGTCGCGACCCCGTCCGGGGAGGGGTCGCTGGAGGAGGCCATCGGCGCGGTCGTGGCCGAACTGGCCGCCCGGCACCGGGTGGCGGCGGTCGGCCTGGCCGTGGCGGGCTTCGTCGCGACCGACCGCCGGACGGTGCTGTTCGCGCCGCACCTGGCGTGGCGGCGCGCGCCGGTCGCCGAGCGCATCGCGCAGCGCGTCGGGCTGCCCGTGGTGCTGGAGCACGACGCCAACGCGGCGGCCCTGGCCGAGCACCGCTTCGGGGCGGCCCGCGGCGCGCGCGTCGCGACCCTGGTCGCCATCGGCACCGGCATCGGCGGCGCGCTGCTCCTCGACGGCGAGGTCTTCCGCGGCGCGCACGGCGTGGCGCCCGAGCTGGGCCACCTGCGCCTGGTGCCGGAGGGCCGGCCCTGCCCGTGCGGCAAGCACGGCTGCTGGGAGCGGTACTGCAGCGGCACGGCCCTGACCGCGACCGCCGTGGAGCTGCTGGCCCGCCACCCCGGCGCGTCGGGCCTGCTGGCCCGCGAGGCGGCCGGCGACTCCCGCGCCGTGACGGGCCGCCGGGTCGCCGCCGCGGCCCGCGACGGCGACCCGCTGGCCCAGCTCGCCATGTCCGACCTCGCCCGGTGGCTGGGGGAGGGGTTGGCCCTGGTCGCCGACGTGTACGACCCGGAAGTGGTGGTCATCGGCGGCGGCGTCGCGGACTCCGCGCCGCTGTTCCTGGACGAGGCGCGGGAGCGCTACGCGGCCGTGGTCACCGGGGCGGGCCACCGGCCCCTGTCCCGCATCCGCACGGCCCAGCTCGGCGACGACGCGGGCATCGTCGGCGTGGCCACCCTGGCCCGCGAGCCGGCGGCCCGGCGCCGGACCTGCAACGGCCGCCGCTGACCGGTCCGGGCGGCGCCCGCACCCGGCCGCGGGGGTCAGAGGACCGCGCCGTCGTCCCAGCCGGAGTCGGGGGGCGGGCCGTTGCGGATGCGCAGGATCAGCCAGCCGACGCCCGCGCACAGCACGGCCAGGGCCAGCGGGGTGCCCACCTTCGACGTCAGGCCGAACAGGCCCGGCACCAGCAGCAGGACCACGCCCAGCACGATCAGCAGCAGCGCGGCGACCGTGCCCGCGCGCAGGGCGGGCAGCGGTGGCGGGTCCGGGGGGACGAAGTGGTCGTCCGGGTCGTCGTCGCGGTCGTCGTCGCGGTCGTCGCCCGGGTCCTCCTCGGCCGTCGCGACGGCGGGCCCGCCCTCCGGGCGGGTCGGCTTGACCGGTTCCGCCTCCTCCTCGTCCGGGTCGTCGGTCCCGTCGCCCGGCCAGGTCCTGCCGACGCCTTCGCGTTCGAGACCGGCCACGATCTCGGCGAAGGTGGCGTCCACGTCCTCCGGGCCGTCGGTCGAGTCGCGTCGGGAGTTCATCGGCGTGCTCCAGCCCTCCGGTCGTGAAGGCGAACCTTCTGCCAGGCATCATCGTCGCACGGGGCCGCTGTGTCGCGGATTACGGCAGCCGGTGGCACTTGCGACCGTACCGCCCGGGCGAGGGGCTTCGTTGTGCACCGCGCAGTCGGCTCCGTACGCTGACGCCCGGGGATCAAGCACGTCGAGGAGGCGCTCCCAGCGGTGCTCTACTGGATGATGAAACACATCTTTCTCGGGCCGATCCTGAAGCTGTTCTTCCGACCCCGGATCATCGAGGGCGCGGAGAACATCCCCCGGGAGGGCGGCGCGATCCTGGCGTCCAACCACCTCGCGGTCTCCGACTCGTTCTTCCTCCCGCTCAAGCTGTCCCGGCGGGTCACCTTCCCGGCCAAGATCGAGTACTTCACCGGCAAGGGGGTCAAGGGCGCGTTCCAGCGCTGGTTCTTCTCCGGCGTCGGGCAGGTGCCGATCGACCGGTCCTCGGCGTCGGCCGCCCAGGCCGCGCTGGACACCGGCGTGCGCATCGTCCGGGAGGGCAAGCTGCTCGGCATCTACCCGGAGGGCACCCGCTCGCCCGACGGGCGGCTCTACAAGGGCAAGGTCGGCGTCGCGTGGATCGCGCTGGAGTCCGGCGCGCCGGTCATCCCGGTCGCGATGTTCGGCACCGACAAGGCCAACCCGATCGGCTCGAAGGTGTGGCGGCCCCACCCCATCCGCATCAAGATCGGCAAGCCGCTGGACTTCTCCCGGTACGCCGGGCTGTCCGGCGACCGGTTCGTGCTGCGCTCGATCACCGACGAGATCATGTACGCGCTGATGGAGCTGTCCGGCCAGGAGTACGTCGACGTCTACGCGGCCAAGGCCAAGCAGGAGCAGGGCGACCCCGGGCGGTCGGCGGAGGACGTCGACCGGCTGCCCGGCACGAAGGCCGGGTGAACGGCACCTTAAGGTTGGCGCGGTGCGGTTCTTCTACGACTGTGAGTTCATCGAGGACGGGGTGACGATCGACCTCGTCTCCATCGGGGTGGTGGACGAGGAGGGCCGCGAGTTCTACGCCGTGTCGACCGAGTTCGACCCGGACCGGGCGGGGCCGTGGGTGCGGGCCAACGTGCTCAACCAGCTCCCGCCGCCCGCCGACCGGGCGTGGCGCAGCCGCGAGCGCATCCGCGACGACCTGCTCGACTTCCTCGGCGGCCCGAAGGCCAACCGGGACGACGTCGAGCTGTGGGCGTGGTTCGCCGCCTACGACCACGTGGCGCTCGCGCAGCTGTGGGGCCCGATGCCCGCCCTGCCGCGCAGCCTGCCCCGCTTCACCCGCGACCTCCGGCAGCGCTGGGAGGACGTGGGCAAGCCCCGCCTGCCCGCGCCGCCCGCCGACGCGCACGACGCCCTCGCCGACGCCCGGCACAACCTGGCGCGGTGGAAGGTGATCGAGACCGAGCGCCTGCGCCGCGGGTTCACCGTCCGCTAGGTGGACCCGTGCTTGCTGCACCGATCCAGGTCGTGACAGTCTTGGGTGACCCACGCCACGAGGAGATTGGCTAAGCAGATGCGTATTGGTGTGCTCACCGGCGGTGGTGACTGCCCCGGCCTCAACGCGGTGATCCGCGCCGTGGTCCGCAAGGGCGTCGAACTCCACGGCTGGGAGATCGTGGGATTCCGCAACGGCTGGCAGGGCCCGCTCGAAGGTCTCACCAAGCCCATCGGGCTGCCCGAGGTCGAGGACATCCTGACCAAGGGCGGCACGATCCTCGGCTCGTCGCGCACCAACCCGTACAAGGTCGAGGGCGGCGTCGACCGGATCCGCAAGGTGCTGGCCGACGAGGGGGTGGACGCCCTCATCGCGATCGGCGGCGAGGACACCCTCGGCGTCGCCAAGCGCCTGACCGACGACGGCATCGGCGTCGTCGGCGTGCCGAAGACCATCGACAACGACCTCGGCGCGACGGACTACACCTTCGGCTTCGACACCGCCGTGCACATCGCGACGGAGGCGATCGACCGCCTGCGCACCACCGCCGAGTCCCACCACCGCGCCCTGGTGGTCGAGGTCATGGGCCGGCACGCGGGCTGGATCGCGCTGCACTCGGGCCTGGCCGGCGGCGCGAACGTGATCCTCGTGCCCGAGCGCGAGTTCAGCGTCGCGAAGGTCGTCGAGTGGGTGGAGCGGCGCTTCGAGAAGCAGTACGCCCCGATCATCGTCGTCGCGGAGGGCGCCGTCCCCGAGGGCGGCGCCGAGGTGCTGCACTCCGGGGAGAAGGACGCGTTCGGCCACGTCCGCCTGGGCGGCGTCGGCACCTGGCTGGCCGAGGAGATCGCCCAGCGGACCGGCAAGGAGTCCCGGGCGGTCGTGCTGGGCCACACGCAGCGCGGCGGCATCCCGACGGCCTACGACCGCGTCCTGGCCACCCGCTTCGGCCTGCACGCGGTCGACGCGGTCGCCGAGGGCGACTTCGGCGTGATGGTCGCCCTGCGCGGCACCGACATCGTGCGGGTCAAGCTGTCCGAGGCGACGGCGGAGCTGAAGACCGTGCCGCTGGAGCGCTACGCCGAGGCCGAGGTCTTCTTCGGCTGACCGACCCCCGGACCGCACCCCGGTCCGGGCACGGGTGGCGAAGGCGCTCCCGGGTGGACCGCGTGTCCGCCCGGGAGCGCCTTCGCCGTTCCCGGTGGTCGCGCGCGACCGGCGCGCCGGGCGTTCGCCACCGCGTCGGGCAGCCGCCGCGACGCCGGGTCCGGGGCCGCCCGCCGGGGTGCGTGACGTGGCGCGCGCAGCGCTCGGGCCGACCCGCGCCCGTCTCTCAGCGTGGACCCCCTACCCTTGACACGTGAACTGGACCGTGGACGTGCCCGTCGACACGCTTCCCGAGCTCCCGCCCCTCCCGCCCGAGCTCCGCAAGCGGCTGGACGAGGCGCTGAGCAGGCCGGCCGCGCAGCAGCCCGAGTGGCCGGACGCGGAGCAGGTGCGCCGCGTGCGCGCCGTGCTGGAGAGCGTGCCGCCCATCACCGTGCCCGCCGAGATCGACCGGCTGCGCGGCAACCTCGCCGAGGTGGCCCGCGGCGAGGCGTTCCTCCTCCAGGGCGGCGACTGCGCCGAGACCTTCGCGGACAACACCGAGCCCCACATCCGCGCCAACGTCCGGACGCTGCTGCAGATGGCGGTCGTGCTGACCTACGGCGCGAGCCTGCCGGTGGTCAAGATCGGCCGCATCGCGGGCCAGTACGCCAAGCCGCGCTCGTCGAACATCGACGCGCTCGGCCTGCCGTCCTACCGGGGCGACATCGTCAACTCGCTGGTCACCACGCCCGAGGCGCGCGTCCCGGACCCGTCGCGGATGATCCGGGCCTACGCGAACGCGGGCGCGGCGATGAACCTGCTGCGCGCGATGACCACCGCCGGCATGGCGGACCTGCACCGGCTGCACGAGTGGAACAAGGACTTCGTCCGCACCTCGCCCGCCGGCGAGCGGTACGAGGCGCTGGCCGCCGAGATCGACCGGGGCCTGCGGTTCATGTCGGCCTGCGGCGTCGACGACTCCTCCCTCCACACCACGGAGATCTTCGCCTCGCATGAGGCGCTCCTGCTGGACTACGAGCGCGCGCTGCTGCGCCTGGACGCCAACGACGAGCAGCCGAAGCTCTACGACCTGTCGTCGCACTTCCTGTGGATCGGCGAGCGGACGCGGCAGCTGGACGGCGCGCACATCGCGTTCGCCGAGCTGCTCGCCAACCCGATCGGCCTCAAGATCGGCCCGAGCACCACGCCGGAGCTGGCGGTCGAGTACGTCGAGCGGCTCGACCCGCGCAACCAGCCCGGCCGGCTGACCCTGATCAGCCGCATGGGCAACGGCAAGGTGCGCGACGTCCTCCCGGCGATCGTGGAGAAGGTCACCGCGTCCGGCCACCAGGTCATCTGGCAGTGCGACCCGATGCACGGCAACACCCACGAGTCCTCCACCGGGTACAAGACGCGGCACTTCGACCGGGTCGTGGACGAGGTCCAGGGCTTCTTCGAGGTGCACCGCAGGCTCGGCACGCACCCCGGCGGCATCCACATCGAGCTGACCGGCGAGGACGTCACCGAGTGCCTGGGCGGCGCCCAGGAGATCTCGGACACCGACCTGGCCGGCCGCTACGAGACCGCCTGCGACCCGCGGCTGAACACCCAGCAGTCGCTGGAGCTGGCCTTCCTGGTCGCGGAGATGCTCCGCAGCTGACCACCCCGACGAAGCCCCGGCGGTCGACTCGTCCTCGACCGCCGGGGCTTCGTCGTGCCGCCTGCCCGCCCGTGGTGGGCGCGGCCCCGGCCCCGTGGTGGCGCGGTTCGGTCGCATGACGGCGCGGCCCCGCCCCGTGGTGGCGCGGTTCGGGCGCGTGGTGGCCCGTGACCGGGCGCCGGGGAAGGGCCGGCCACGGGATCGGGTCGGCAAGGCGCCCGGACGGGGGTCAGACGCCGATGATGACGATCCGGGTGCCCTTCGGGACGCGTTCCCCGCCCCTGATCGACTGGTTGATGACCTTCGCCCGTTCGCGGTTGTTGAACTGGACGTCCACCTGGAGCCCGGCCTTCTCCAGGATCTCCTTCGCCTCCTTGACCCGCTTGCCCTCCACGTTGGGCACGGTCACGTCCCGGTCCTCCGCGATGACCACGGTGACCCGCTTGTCGGCGCCCAGCGTGGTGCCCGCCGCCGGGTCGGTGCGGACCACCCGGCCGCTGTCGACCTCGCCCGACTGCTCCTTCGGGCCCTCGACCGGCTCGAAGCCCGCCGCCGACAGCTCCGCGAACGCCTCGTCCTTCGTCCTGCCCTTCACGTTCGGCACGGGCTTGGGCTCCACGCCCTTGCTGATCACGATGGTGACCGCGCTGCCGATGTCCACCGCCGTGCCGGGCGCGGGCTTCAGCGTCACCACCTTGCCCTTGGGCACCCGGTCGCTGAACGCGTCCTCGTTCGCGTCGAGCCGCGGCTTCAGCCCCACCGAGGCCAGCTCCCGCTCGGCGGCGGCCACCTCGACGCCGGGCTGCACCTGCGGCACCACGGGCTTGCCGCGCGACACGACCACCCGCACCAGGTCGCCCCGGGTGGCCTCCACCCCGGCCGCCGGCTCGGTGCGCAGCACCTGCCCGCTGGGCACGCTGTCGCTGTGCTCGGTGGACACCGTGGTCATCAGGGACTCGGCTTCGATGATCGCGACGGCGGCTTCCCGCTCCTTGCCGATCACGTCGGGCACCGAGGCGAACCGGCCGATCGACAGCCACCAGCTCACCAGGCCGATGAGGACCGCGGCGACCGCCACGATGCTGATCCAGGTGATGAACTGCTTCTTGCTGCGCGCCCGCATCTCCGCGTAGAGCTGCTCGGGCGTCTTCTTCTTCGGCGTGCGCCTGGGGCGCGCCGGTCGCGGCCGGGGCGCGGCCTGCTGCTCCGGAGCGGGGCTGTTCACCGGGTCGGCGACGAGCGGGCGCGGCAGCGCCTGCGTGCCCTGCGGCCCGGTGTGGGCGGGCCTGCGCACCGGCACGGTGGCCTCGGCGTGCGCCGCGGCGCCCACCCCCCGCGGCAGCACGCGCTCGGTCTGCGGCTCCTCGGCCGCGCCCAGCGCGACCGTGCCGCCGGCGGTGGCCCCCGCGGCGGTGGCCCCCGCGGCGACGGGGCCCGCGGCGACGGGGCGCCCGCCGGGGAAGTCCGCGTCGGGGA